>Ga0126342_10009954_pt1 | contig 17014 bp, 9 predicted proteins | sample Cyp1metagenome_FD_92528 | JGI IMG/M metagenome (GOLD analysis project Ga0126342, IMG submission 92528) | Coral microbial communities from Lord Howe Island, Old Settlement Bay, Australia - Cyphastrea 1 metagenome | ecosystem: Host-associated > Invertebrates > Cnidaria > Coral ... | reverse complement strand
TAATGTATGTAATGTATGTAATGTATGTAATGTATGTAATGTCTGTAATGTCTGTAATGTCTGTAATGTCTGTAATGTCTGTAATGTCTGTAATGTCTGTAATGTCTGTAATGTCTGTAATGTATGTAATGTATGTAATGTATGTAATGTATGGAATGTATGGAATGTATGGAATGTATGTAATGTATGTAATGTATGTAATGTATGTAATGTATGTAATGTATGTATGTATGGATGTATGCATGCATGCATGTATGTATGTATGTCTCTATGTGTGTATGTGTGTATGTGTGTATGTGTGTATGTATGGATGTATGGATGTATGGATATATGGATGTATGGATGAATGGACGAGTGGATGTATGGGTGTATGCATGCATGCATGCATGCATGTATGTATGCATGTATGGACGTATGCATGCATGCATGCATGCATGCATGCATGTATGTATGTATGTATGTACGCATGTATGGATGTATGCATGCATGCACGCATGTATGTATGTATGCATGTATGGATGTATCTATGCATGCATGCATGCATGTATGTATGTATGTATTTATGTATGTATGTATGTATGTATGTATGTGTGTATGTATGTATGTATGTATGTATGTATGTATGTATGTATGTATGTATGTCTCTATGTGTGTATGTATGGTATGTATGTATGGATGGATGTATGTATGTATGTACGTATGTATGTATGTATGGATGTATGCATGCATGCATGCATGTATGTATGCATGCATGTATGTATGTATGTATGGTCGTTTCTATGCATGTATGTATGGATGGATGTATGGATGTATGTATGCATGCATGCATGTATGTATGTATGTTTGTTTGTATGTATGTATGTATGCATGTATCGATGTATGTATGCATGCATGCATGCATGTATGTATGTTTGTATTTATGTATGTATGCATGTACGGATGTATGTATGTATGCATGCATGTATGGATGTTTGTATGCATGTATGTATGTATGTATGCATGTATGGATGTATCCATGCATGCATGTATGTATATTAGTATGCATCTATGTCTGTATGTATGTATGCATGTATGGATGTATGCATGCATGCATGCATGTATGGATGTTTGTATGTATGTATGCATGGATGTATGCATGCATGCATGTATGTTTGTATGTATGTATGTATGCATGTATGTATGTATGTATGCTTGTATGTATGGATGGATGTTTGCATGCATGCATGCATGCAAGTACGTATGTTTGTATGTATGTATGTATGCATGTATGGTTGTTTGCATGCATGCATGCATGCATGTATGTTTGTATGCATGCATGTATGCATGCATGCATGTATGTATGTTTGTATTCATGTATGTATGTACGTATGGATGCATGCATGCATGCCTGTTTGTATGCATGTATGTATGTATGGATGTATGTATGGATGTATGCATGCATGCATGCCTGTTTGTATGCATGTATGTATGTATGGATGTATGTATGGATGTATGCATGCATGCATGCATGTATGTTTGTATGCATGTATGTATGCATGCATGCATGCATGCATGCATGTTTGTATATATGTATAATATATATGCGTATAATACATATATATATACTACATGCATGTATACAAATATGAGAAAACCAGCAAAATTGCTCCAAATTAAAACCACACGACCCACCACCGACGCCTGGGTGATGCCGTAGCGATCGCGCAGATCTACAAAGGCGAAGTGATTCATGTCCTCGAAGGCTCGCCAGGTGAGCCAACAAATATTAAATTGATAGATAGATGGATAGATAGATAGATTGATACATTAACAGATGAATAGATTAGCAGATGAATAGGATTAACAGATCAATGAATCAATAGGTTAACAGATTAACAGATTAATAGACGAACCGATTAACAGACTAAAAGATAAACATTTTCATATACATATACATATATATATATATATACATAATGGAAATATGTCTATGAATATATGTGGGAATCTATTGAAATAAAGGGATACAAGGATATAGGTGAGTTGCAATCAAATACCGCTACTCCTACTCATTCTACTCATTCTACTCATTCTACTCATTCTACTCATTCTACTACTACTACTACTACGACGACGACGACGACGACGACGACGAGGACGACGACGACGACGACGACGACATCTACGACCACGACCACCATCACTACTACTACATCATGCAATTTGGGGGTCCCTAATTTTGCGCCATGCGAAACTAGGGAGTGGACCAACAAAAAGTGGGACATAGCCTTAGGCAGCTCGATCCCATGTCAATGAAATGCCCAAGGTGCTAACTATCAGATAACAATAATCACAATTTTCTCCCTGAATCCACTACTTTTCTAAGTGAAATCCCTTGTTTTGTTGCTCTATCCACCTCTTATTCTCAGATGAAACTGTGTCGTAGTTGGATCTGACCTAGATTCAGTATGTTCGTTGAACCTCAATTAGGTATGATCTAAAATCAAGTATGGACCTTGAACGCCTACTTATATTCAGTATATGTCTTGGTCATGCGCCTTCCCTTTTTTGTGCTTCACATCAACCGCCAAAACCAACTGAGGGTCTCTGGACATCTGCACCCAACCACTGATGGTCACCATCTGACCCACATGGCCTATCCTCGGTACGGTTGATCTTGGTGATTGAGCCCTGAAAAATGGGAAAATCAGTTGGGATCCTCGCCCCAAATAGGGAAAAAATGATGTTTAAAACCACCAACTTGCTGAAATAGCTTGGTGGTACTCGTAGCGAAATGTTTCATCAACGTCAAATCAAATTGCAACTGTCGAATATACTGATAGCCTTGATAGCTACAAAATGACTGTAACATATTCTAACCTTAGTAAAATCCTCATGTTTTTAATCTTGGATGTGCATCCGAATAGTATAATTTGCTAGTGGGGCATCAATGCAAGAGGGCCTTCCACACTGAGTTCATGGTGATAGCCTAAAACCTTTACGATGTGATATGCTTACTCTATTGATTGTATGTGTGTACATAAAATCTATGTATGTGTATATACAATTATATATATATAATATATACATATACAGTATTATAGTTAGTGTTATAATTAGTATTATTATCATTATTATCATTATTATCATTATTATATACACATAGCTCAGCACGAGCCGGGATATGACGTATCACTCGCTGAAGCTGGGATTGATGATTTGCGACTGCTTTCATTAAAACGAAAAAACATGTTTTTTCCACCAAATTTGCGACCCAAAGTGCGTTGAATTTAAAATGACCCCGCTGGCCACAACGGGGAAGCACAAAGAGGGCAAACACAATCGTCGCACGATTGAGCACCAGAAAAGTTCTTATTTCCAAGTTAAGTGCCTTCTTTCAAATGTATCATGCTGTTTTGGGGTCTGTCAAAGTTGTTGATTTGTCTTGTAATTCTAATCTGACTGACTTGATGACACCCTTTCCGCTGGCCTAGGTGTTTTGCGTTTCTTTGAATTTCCAAACCTGTGCAGGAACAGATCTCGGTCACGGCAAATTTCCCCCGCGAGATCTAACTAACATGTCTACAAACACCTACAAACACACCCAGGCCCCAACTCATGCGACAAACTCTGTCAATTTTCGCCCATCTTCCGAGCAGTCAAGCTTCAGGGCCTTCAGGGTACATGAATTGAATTGAATTGAATTGAATTGATAGATTTGATCGTTTCCTTAACGGGCTCAAAGCATTTCAAAACCCAAGGCTCCGAAGTTCTCCGCAGCTGTGGCTCCGGTGCCCCGTTTTCAGGGCATCCTTCACCGTCTCCGCCATGGCCGCAGAGGCGGCTCGAGCCAGTCTTGACCGGAGCAAAAATGGGACACAAAATGACCAAATTGGTTGGTTAAATGGGTAGTAAAACATCTCAAAACATCTCCAAGCATCTTAAACTGCGATATATCAAGGGACCCATGCGAAATAAGGCCCGAAATGAAAGCTCACTCAACGGCCTGCATTTTGGACTCCAAGATTCTGAGACCAAATCACATGTCCGACACGAAAATCATCAAAAAATGTCTTGAGAGTCGTGGGATTCGGTGTTGTTCTCATGTCGGCTGGCGCGTTTGCTGGCACCTTCCCCAAAATCTCAGCCACCTGCAGCTGGGAGCATCTTCGAGACTGAGGCAACCGTGCTTAGTGAGACCTCAAACTTGGGTGATCATCCAGTCATCCGACAATTATCCATACTTTTTCCATCTTTTTCCCCATATACAACTGGGTGATGGTCATTTTGATAGGCTGAAGATCTTCATGGTTCCAATCAGCAGTGGCTGTCAACTATTGGTACCATCACACCGTGCGCGGCTCGGTTGTTTAGAGATGGCCAAGAACACATTCAGATGTTGGAAATGTTGGGAAGTGTATGCACTATCAGTTGAATTCAGTTGATGATTTGCTTATCCCCATTGAAATCCACCACTGAACTCCACGCCTGTAAGAGGTCATCGGGGCGTAAGCCCTGCGAGTTCCAATCGGAGATGCAGGATTTAGGGCCCCCAGTTACACTAGGTAAGTTGGTTGATGAATAGGTTAAGTGTTATTTTGCCACTGTGGGGATATTTCATGGAGATGTTCACATTGGGTCATTGGGATACGTCCAACTACTTAAATGGGTGAAGATCAAAAAAATTGCCTACATGGTGGCTCCAGCAACTGGGGATCAAAGGCCATAGCCAGAGCTGGTGGTTTCAAGCCCTAGAATACGGAGAAAATATGAAGTCTACTGGAAACACAGAAGCTTTAAACAGAAGGGTCTTCTCAACCCATGCCAAAAGGCATTACTTGACGGTCGTACCGGTCGTACCGGTCGTACCGGTCGTACCCGATGCCTGCTGCAACAGTGGAACTTCCAGGTCTAGTGCCATCCCATCGGGGCGTAAAATCTTCAGATCCTGGCGAAGATCGATGGAAATTCATTGATTTTGATGACTGGAGCATCATTGTACTTTAATGATTGTGGTGAATATGTCTGATAAGAAAAACTGGTTTAAGTATTGATTTCCCTGATCAAGGGATGGGTTTAAGGGAAAAGCAATCCAGCAAGCCGCGTTTTCTCTCCCGTAATATAAAGTGTTCGTGCATTTAACAAGTCTGATCATAATTTTCACGGCTACTGTATCCCAATCCGATCCCAATATAAGTTAATCCAGCATGGCAACGGAAAATCCGCCAGAAATATCTGGCATTATGAGTGATTTCCCATTAATGGGGATTTCCCGTTGCCATGTGTACTGGAGCGTATCGAGCATCAAGAATCAAAGCGCGTCCCCACCAGGGTTTGTATTGCAGCAATTCGGAATCCCCTTTGAGGGTGTTTTGGTGGTGAAGAAAAACATGTGTTGTTTGAACAAGCAAAAAGCCCATACCTTAGTTTTATCCGGTTTTATGGCATATGTTTACACTCTAGTAAACAAACGTAGCGACAAAAATTCACGTAAAACGATAGTGTTTTCCAGGTTAGTTATGTGTAAAATGGCCATATCCCAATGATAGCCAGGTTAGCAGCGTCCTCCTTTTGATAAATCTATGTTATACGTGCGATGGAGAACAACATTATAGCCAGGTTAGTGGGCCTCTTTCTATGTTGAAAATTTTGAGTGCTGTAAAATGATAGCCAGGTTAGTGGGTTTCCTTCTATGTTGAAAACCTTGAGTGCTGTAAAATGATAGCCAGGTTAGTGACTGGGCCTGCTTCCATGTTGGAAACCTTGAATGCTGTAAAATGATAGCCAGGTTAAAGGGTTTCCTTCCATGTTGGAAACCTTGAATGCTGTAAAATGACTCCCTGGGGAAAGGGGGGTACGGCCTGTGGCCACACATGGCTTCCCGGCCAGATCGAGCCCAAAAATGCATTTTTGAACTGAGCCGTGCTATTGAAATTGATCCAAAAAAAAAACGGCTATGAAAATCAATTCTTGGCCTGGCAAAATGCTCCACTGCGGTCCCTGGGGGAAGGGGGGTACGGCCTGCAGCCACCAGTGGATAGGCCACTGGCTAACCTAGCTATGGGGAACATGTGTTTTTTTATTTTACGGGGACTATATAAGTTGCTCAAAATCACCACCAAACGGCTTCCCGGCCAGGTCGAGCCCCAAAAATGCATTTTTGAATAGAGCCGTGCTATTGAAATTGATCCAAAAAAAGGCTATGAAAATCAATGCTTGGGTTCCTGGTAAAATTAGGGGAACGCCACTGGCTAACCTAGCTATGGGGAACATGTGCTTTTTCATTTTACAGGAACTAAGTTGCTCAAAATCACCACCAAATGGTTTCCCGGCCCAATCGAGCCCCAAAAATGCATTTTTGAATAGAGCCGTGCTATTGAAATAGAGCCGTGCTATTGAAATTGATCCAAAAAAATTGCTATGAAAATCAATTCTTGGGTTCCTGGCAAAATGCTCCACTGCGGGCCTTGGGGGAAGGGGGGTACGGCATGTAGCCGGGGGCTGGGTAGGCCACTGGCAAACCTAGCTATGGGGAACAAGGGTTTTCCAATTTTACAGGGACTAAGTTGCTCAAAATCACCACCAAATGGCTTCCTGGCCAGATCGAGCCCGTGATTTTGAACAACTTATTCCATGTAAAATGAAGAAAACACGTGTTCCCCATAGCTAGGTTAGCCAGTGGCCTATCCACTGGTGGCTGCAGGCCGTATCCCCTTTCCCCCAGAGACCACAGTGGAGCATTTACCAGGAACCCAAGAATTGATTCTCATAGCCGTTTTTTTCGATCAATTTCAATAGCACGCCTCTATTCAACTAGACGACGGATGGCTCCGGTCGCAACCCTTTCGCACGAAATGAGGTTCGATCGCCAAAAACTGAAGTAAAATTGCGATTTCACGGGTCCGGTCGCAACCCTTTCGCACAAAATGAGGTTCGATCGCCGAAAACTGAGGTAAAATTGCGATTTGCAAAAGGTCCGGCAAACCCTTTCGCACGAAATCAAGTTCGATCGCCAAAAACTGAGGTAAAATTGCGATTTCACGGGTCCGGTCGCAACCCTCTGTGTGTAAAAGCTTTTGGGTGTAAAAGCTTTTGTGTGTAAAAGTGTCTGTGTGTAAAAGCCTCTGGTGTGAAAGTGTTTGTGTGTAAAAGTCTCTGTGTGTGAAAGTGGTTGTGTGTAAAAGCATCTGTAACAAAAGGGTCTGCGTGTAAAAGCTTCTGTGTGTGAAAGTGTTTGTGTGTAAAAGTGTGTGTGTGTGTAAAAGCGTCTGTGTGTACAAGCGTCTGTGTGTAAAAGCCTCTGTGCGTAAAAGCCTCTGTGTGTGAAAGTGTTTGCGTGTAAAAGTGTCTGTGTGTAAAAGTGTTAGTGTGTAAAAGCTTCTGTGTGTAAAAGGGTCTGCGTATAAAAGGGTCTGTGTGAGAAAGTGTTTGTGTGTAAAAGCTTCTGTGTGTAAAAGGGTCTGCGTGCAAAAGGGTCTGTGTGTAAAAGGGTCTGTGTGTAAAAGTCTCTAAGCGTCTGTGTGTAAATGCTTCTGTGTGTAAACGCGTCTCTGTGTAGAATATTCTGTAGGTAAAAGAAAGCTTCTGTGTGTAGAATATTCCGTAGGTAAAAGTTGCTGTGTGTAAAAAGTTTCTGTGTGTAAAAGCATCTGTGTGTAAAATTGTCTGCGTGTAAATGGGTCTGCGTATAAAAGCGTGTGTGTGTGTGTATAAAGTGTCTCTGCATATGAATGGTGTGCCTGGTATCTCTTTCTGTGCGTGTGTGTCTGTGCCTGTGTGTGTGTGTGTCTGCGTGTATGTGTCTTCCTTTTGTGTGCGTGTGTGTCTGCGCCTGTGCGTGTGTGTGCCTGTATGTGTCTTCCTCTTTGTGTTCTGTTTGTGTGTGAGCGTGTGGTGTCTGTCTGTGTACCGTGTGTGTGTGTGTGCGCGTCTGTGTCTGTATCTTTGTTTGTGTGTCTGTGTGTGTATGTGTCCTTTGCTGTCTGTCTCTGTCGGTCTCTCAAATTTTGTGTCTATCTTTGTCTACTTAAATCTGACATAACACTCTCAAATGTTGTGTCTATCTTTGTCTACTTAAATCTGACATAACATTTCTATCTCCTTTCTGCTAATCATCTGCATCATCTTCAATGAAGCTTTCACCAACAATGTCTTTGATACTGCTTACAAGAGAGTAACATGCTCTTCTACGCTCTCGGCCCGTGAAATCGCAATTTTACCTCAGTTTTTGGTGATCGAACTTCATTTCGTACGAAAGGGTTGCGACGGGAACCCGGAAATCGCAATTTTACCTGAGTCTTTGGCGATGAAATCGCAATTTTACTTCAGGTTTTGGCGATGAACCTCATTTCGTGCGAAAGGGTTCGCCGTACGGATTGCAAATCGCAATTTTACTTCAGCTTTTGGCGATCGAACTTCATTTCGTGCGAAAGGGTTGCGTTTCGTGCCGTCTCGTTGGCACTGCCCGCGCCTTCAAGAGAGAAATAGAAAAGAAGGAGAGAGCAAGAGGGCAAGAGAGCAAGAGGGCAAGAGAGAATGTGAAGATGTGAGGATGCGAAGCTGTGAAGATGAGAAGATGTGAAGATGAGAAGATGTGAAGATGTGATGTGAAGATGAGAAGATGAGAAGATGTGAAGATGAGAAGATGTGAAGATGTGAGGATGTGAAGATGTGAGGATGTGAGGATGTGAAGATGTGAAGATGAGAAGATGTGAAGATGATGAGGATGTGATGAGGATGTGAAGATGAGAAGATGTGAAGATAAGAAGATGAGCAGATATGAAGATGAGAAGATGTAAAGATGAGAAGATTAGAAGATGTGAAGATGTGAAGATGTGAGGGTGTGAAGATGAGAAGATGTGAAGATAAGAAGATGAGCAGATATGAAGATGAGAAGATGTGAAGATGTAAAGATGAGAAGATGTGAAGATGTGAAAATGTTTGACAGACCCCCACTATTAGAAGAACCCTTCGCTCAAACGCTCTCGGGAAAAATGCATTTTTGGGGCTCGATCTGGTCGGGAGGCCATTTGGTGGTGATTTTGAGCAACTTAGTGACTTAGCCCCCGTAAAATGAAAAAACATGTGTTCCCCATAGCTAGGTTAGCCAGTGGCCTACCCAGCCCCCAGCTACATGCCGTGCGTGGAACATTTACCAGGAATCCAAGAATTGATTTTCATAGCCGTTTTTGGATCAATTTCAATAGCACGGCTCTATTACAAAATGCTTTTTTGGGGCTCGATCTGGCCGCAAAGCCATTTGGTGGTGATTTTGAGCAACTTAGTCCCCGTAAAATGACAAACACATGTTCCCCATAGCTAGGTTAGCCAGTGGCCTACCCAGCCCCCAGCTACAGGCCGTACCCCCCTTCCCCAGGCAGGAACCCAAGAATTAATTTTCATAGCCTTTTCTTTAATCAATTTCAATAGCATTGCTCTATTCAAAAATGCTGTTTTGGGGGTTGATCCGGCCGGGAAGCAATTTGGTGGTGATTTTGAGCAACTTAGTCCCCGTAATGAAAAAACACATGTTCCCCACAGAGGCCACTGGGGGAAGAGGGGGTACGGCCTGTAGCCACCACTGGGTAAGGCACTGTTAATTTAGCTACGGGGAACATGTGCTTTTACATTTTACGGGGACTAAGTTGCTCAAAATCACCACCAAATGGCTTTGCGGCCAGATCGAGCCCCAAATATGCATTTTTGAAGAGAGCCGTGCTATTGAAATTGATCGAAAAAAACGGCTATGAAAATCAATTCTTAGGTTTCTGGCAAAATGCTCCAATGTGGTCCCTGGGGGAAAGAAGATACGGCCTGCAGCCACCAGTGGATAGGCCACTGGCTAACCTAGCTATGGAGAACATGTGCTTTTACATTTTACAGGGACTAAGTTGCTCAAAATCAGCACCAACAATCAATTTCCCAATCAATTTCCACCTTGAGATGTCATTGAACTAAGTGTGCAAAGGGATGTGCATAAAGCAAGTTCCTAATCATCAGAGTTTCGCACCTGAGGTCATCCAGTGACGTATGGACAAGTTCCTGATTGAAGTTGTTCTATGAAAGATTTGCTTGTGGGATTTTTTCAAAACATAGATATGTCATAACCAGATGTTTGGTAATGTGCGCCATGCAGGCTGCAAGGGCCACGTTAGCTACCTAAGATTCAAGAGAGAACAGAAGGGAGAAAAAAAATTGTCACTTTATGGGGTGCGATGAAACCATCTGGAACAGAGTACAATAGCTATGCTAGGTAAAGCTAATTTTTGCCAATAGCCAGGTTAGTGGGCTTCCTTCTATGTTGAAAACCTTGAGTGCTGTAAAATGATAGCCAGGTTAGTGGGCTTCCTTCTATGTTGAAAACCTTGAGTACTTTAAAATGATAGCCAGGTTGGTGGGCCTCCTTCTATGTTGAAAACCTTCTCCCTGGGGCAAGGGGGGGTACGGCCTGTGGCCACCACTGGGTAAGCCACTGGCTAACCTAGCTATGGGGAACATGTGTTTTTTCATTTTACGGGGACTAGGTTGCTCAAAATCACGACCAAATATTTTCCCTGCCAGATCGAGCTCCAAAAATGCATTTTTGAATAGAGCAGTGCTATTGAAATTGATCGAAAAAACGGCTATGAAAATCAATTCTTGGGTTCCTGGTAGAATGCTCCACTGGGAAGGGGGGTACGGCATGTAGCCGGGGGCTGGGTATGCCACTGGCTAACCTAGCTATGGGGAATGTGTCTTTTCATTTGACGGGGACTAAGGTGCTCAAAATCACTACCAAATGGCTTCCCAGCCAGATCGAGCCCGCGATTTTGAGCAACTTATTCCACGTAAAATGAAAAAACGTGTTCCCCATAGCTAGGTTACCCAATCCCCCTTCCCCCAGGGACCACAGTGGAACATTTCACCAGGAACCCAAGAATTGATTTTCATAGCCGTTTTTTGATCAATTTCAATAGCACTGCTTTATTCAAAAATGCATTTTTGGGGCTCGATCTGGTCGGGAAGCCATTTGGTGGTGATTTTGAGCAACTTAGTCCCTGTAAAATGAAAAAACACATGTTCCCCATAGCTAGGTTAGCCAGTGGCCTATCCACTGGCTAACCTAGCTATGGAGAACATGTGTTTTTACATTTTACAGGGACTAAGTTGCTCAAAATCACCACCACCAATCAATTTCCCAATCAATTTCCACCTTGAGATGTCATTGAACTAAGTGTGCAAAGGGATGTGCATAAAGCAAGTTCCTAATCATCAGAGTTTCGCACCTGAGGTCATCCAGTGATGTATGGACAAGTTCGTGATTGAAGCTGTTCTATGAAAGATTTGCTTGTGGGATTTTTTCAAAACATAGATATGTCATAACCAGATGTTTGGTTGACTTCACCCACATTAACAATATATACCATTGGATGAAAACTCAAGGTATTGGCACCAATGTGTGCCATGCAGGCTGCAAGGGCCACGTGAGCTACCAAAGATTCAAGAGAGAACAGAAGGAGAAAACAAAAGAAGTCACTTTATGGGGTGAGATGAAACCATCTGGATCAGAGTACAATAGCTATGCTAGGTAAAGCTAATTTTCGCCAATAGCCAGGTTAGTAGGCTTCCTTCTACGTTGGAAACCTTGAATGCTGTAAAATGATAGCCAGGTTTGTGGGCTTCCTTCTATGTTGAAAACCTTGAGTGCTTTCAAATGATAGCAAGCTTAGTGGGCTTCCTTCTATGTTGGAAACCTTAAGTGCTGTAAAATGATAGCAAGGTTAGTGGGCTTCCTTCTATGTTGGAAACCTTAAGTGCTGTAAAATGATAGCCAGGTTAGTGGGCTTCCTTCTATGTTGAAAACCTTGAGTGCTGTAAAATGATAGCCAGGTTAGTGACTGGGCCTGCTTCCATGTTGAAAACCTTGAGTGCTGTAAAATGATAGCCAGGTTAGTGGGCTTCCTTCTATGTTGAAAACCTTGAGACACAAAATGATAGCCAGATTAGTTGGCTTTTCTTAGCCAGGGTCTCTGGGGAACATGCTGGTCTGGGAGACCAAAATGACGTATAGGTTAGCGATGTAGAATTCGAAAACGCATAGCTACGCTTGTTTACCGGAGAGTAATGTATATAACATGTGTATCTGTACGTGTGTATATTATATATTTTTTTTAAAAAAAAAAAAGTATAAACATATAGATACATATATATATAGATAGATATATATATATATACATTCTAACACCAGGTCATTGACCAAACTGCGAACTCCCACGATCCACATAGATAGATAAAATCATCCAACAAAACCGATCCTTTGAATTTCCGTCTCAGTTTTCAGGGGGTGGTGGGTCATATACTTTCTTTCGAGACCTCCAGAGCAGGTCCTTTCGAGGGCAAATATACTGTAGCCCGTTTGAGCAGTATGCCATCGACCGATCTTTTTGAAACGTCTGCTCTGGGCGGCTCCAAAATTCATGCATTGGGCCCCCGCCATAGTGGGACATACAAGCAGCGACCGGTCTAATCCACCGGCGCGGCAAAAATGAATTGATAGTATCCTAGCTACGAGTAAGAAGAAAATGGGGACTGCTTTTTGAGACCCCAAAATTCAAACTGGCCACGTGAGGATCGCCTATCCTGCCCCCGTGCCATGTCTGGCCAGGCTTATACAATCTGATAATACTTCGTGACGCCACTCTGAAATAGCTTCAGCGAAAGGATACCCCTGATGTATTGGGGCCCCAAACCAGCTATATTAAATGATATTGTATACATATATAACATGTTTATGACATCATATAACATGTTTTGAGGTCCCACCAGATGTGATGATGTTTTTTCATGGCGTCGATGAAATCCTAGCGTGGTCCCCTGCCGCCTCACATGAGTTCTTTGGTGGATGCCAACAATTCGGCAGCCAATTCAGCGGCCACCTATCCCAAGGGATCACAGAGAGTTCAATTGCGGAAGTCAGATAGAAATTCCAACGGGAAAGATGTGTATGAAGATGTATAAATTTAGTATAAAGATCAAAGTCAGTTTTGGGTTTCCCGTAGCTTTCGCGCAACATGATTCGAACTGACTTGACTGAGAAATCATGAGATGCTTGCTAATCTTTGAATCTTTTGGAGTCACCCTTCCACTGCCCAAGGGTACACAGGCGAGCCAACGGACGGTACCTCCCCGGCACCCATGCAAACATCAAAAACGCAATCGTCCAGGAAGATCATCGAGTGAGCATTGCCGGTCTCAGCCATTGACACGGCCACTGGGGATAGTCGAAAAGACCAAAATAACGTTGGATTCATGGGGAAGCAATCGAAGGGACAACAGTGTGGCGAGGACTCAAGCTTCAAGAGGTCAAAAAATTACCAATGATTCCAATGATTCCAATGATTCCAATGATCACTGATTTTCTTGGTCTCAAAAGCAGTCTCGATTCGGAATAAATATTTTTTTTGGCCCATCTCTGTGACACCGACAACAAGGGCACCATCCCAAACAAAATAAATATCCCCCACCACTTCGTTGCCGTCGTCCCATTGCCATGCGGTCACCTGGTTTTGCATGTTCTCACCCAAGTGCTTGGCGCAAATCTTGGCAGCATCCTCGGGCGCCAAAACCAAACTGCGTTTCTCCCACAGACTGAGTCGTCATTCTTTCTGGAAAAGCCATCCCAATTAGCAGATGTTAAACTGTTAAACCATCAAACCATCCAGTTGCAGGGCACAATGGGCACAACTCAGTTTTCTTCGAGTATCCTCCCAATCTAATCCACTATCCGTCCGGATTTTGCATCCTAGGAGCAGCCTTTTGTGCCTCTCCACATGTTCTGACAAAGTTGCTCCCAGTAGGTTCATCCGTGGCCTGACGAGAAATGGCGACCATTTCAGGCCATGTTGTCTTTGGGAATCTATGTGTTTTTAGCAATTTAATGCAATTTATTGTACTAGACCGTTGTTATGTTGAAGTGATTGACCCCATATACCCGGTCATTGAAAAATTTGAAGATGTTTTCTCCGGGAGCCCCACGAGTAAAAGGCTTAGAGTTTAGGCGGGAACATTAGAGATAAAGTAATCATTCCTAGCAAGTAGGCGAATAATTTTCCACTCCCATTTCTTGGGATTCTATGCCGGTCTTCCGGGATGGAAGATGGCTGCAAGCCTCTTCGGAACCAGAAAATGAAAGTCACTGACTGGTTACTGCTGCAAATTTTGCATGAAATCGGTGCTGATGAATTGGGATCACCACGACCCCATGGGCAATTTTGGATAGCCTGCAAAACAATCAGTCGCTTAGTTTGGAATCCAACATTCCCCCTTCAGCAAAAATTGACCCATCAACCATCATTGACCAAGCTGTGCCCAAAACAAACTCACCCACGACGGACCTCCAAATAAAGGCTTGCTGCTTCGCTGCCGCCCAATGCCTTCCTGGGTGCCAAGGCGGCTCGTTTGATTTTTCCCATTGGCTAAGGACCGGTATTTTGACAAACCCAAGAGGAATCCCGATATTGATTTTGGAAAATAATAATGGAAATAATGGAACTTCGAAATTGTAAATTGATGTGCAAATATTACTGGGATCGGAGGGAAACTCCAGGTAGAGAAGATTTGTTTCCTTTTCGAATGTGTTTGGGCAAGATGTAACCATTAGAAGGTCCCCATTGCCCCCGGAGGAAGCTGAAACATGAGATGGTGGCCTGCAAGGCCTCGCCTGCGGCGTTGAAAGTCGTGAAGCCAGTGAGTTTATAAGGAACGAGCAATGTTTATAATAAGCAAATGACCTTTGAGATGCTATATTTTTGGAGTTGGAGTTTGATTTGCTATTCATATTGCCGCCATGGGTTGATTGGAGAATTGATTGGGCTTGCCAACTTTAGATTTTCAAACGCATGCGAAGAGATATGAAACTACTGTCTGTTTCTAGGCTGCCTTGCTACATGGATCAGGGAAGCAGGAATTGAATCGCGTGATTAAAAATGTTCTAAACCACTTTCCATGGGGCACGCGTTTTCCCCAATTCCACAATGCAAATAGCTTGCACCTCAACGCACGCTTCGTGGAAAGTGGGCACTTATACCCTAGGCCCAAAACGGGTTTCAAATTTCAATATTGTGGCCCCATTTTTGGACCCAGAATCTGGCTCCTCTTTTGGGGCCGCAAAGCACAAACAGGAGCTACTCAATATGGGCGCTATCAACTTCGGGCGGCCAGTCCAATAAAGTACACTGAGCTACTAAATATGGGCAGGGACGACGGGTTTGTATGCCAACGCAAGCTGAAAGTCGCGCATATCCGTGACACTCCAAGGGTACATGCCGGTTTTGGTCTTCATTCACTACTTATTTGCAGCTCCGGTTTTGGGCTACCCAGGATAGCCCTGACCATCGGCACAAGTCCTATTGCCACGGCAGAATCTCTGCCGATGTTTTATGTATAAAAAACAACTAATGCAAGAGTCACTACTAAGGATCTCTGCCAATGTGGACTAGAAGATACTAAATGTTTATCTTTGAAGCATTTTCTCAAGAGTTTTGCGGCCAGTCTCGCCGCTTTGCTGGTGAAGCTGCTCGTTTTCAGAGCCGGCTTTACATGTTTTCCAGCTGGGAGCGAGTCAACTTTGATGTCGAGGGGGAGGGACGCCCAAGCTCTCTCCGGCTTTCCTCATGTCTTCCCACCGCTTCCATCGCTTGTGGCGCTTTGTGGCTGTTAAGGGCTCAACACGGTTCAACCTTGCATGCTAACAGCACCTGCTTCCTTGCAGCTTGCGGAGCTTCTGTGGTTCCTTCGGCCGCTGAAACCCGGATCACCTGGAGGGAAGCAAAAAAAAACACTGGACATACATCTGCCAGCAAGGATAGCTCTTGGAATATATCACCGCATTAAAACCACTCACGATCTACGGGTCCCAGTCCCAACTCCAGTTGGATCATATTGGAATCCTGACATTATCCCACACCAACTTAACTTGGAAGCCTGCTGCAACGAATTCCAAAATCTCAGGTTTGCGGGTCAAATCAGCACTGGTTGTTGGATCAGCTATCTCAATGAGAAATACCCGTTAATTTGGGATCATCATCCCATTTCAAGATGTTTGAAACCACAAAGCAGATACCAGCCTTTTGAATATTTGTATGTATTATGTATATATATATATACATATATATATATATATGTGTATCTATATATATATGTATGTATCTATATATATATGTATGTATCTATATATATATGTATGTATCTATATATATATATGTATGTATCTATATATATATACTTAAACATACATGTACGAACATAAATATATATATATATATATAATTATGTGTAGTAGGTATATATATATATGTGTGTGTGTGTGGGAGAAGCCAGCGTCCTCAGCGTCCAAAAAAAACATATAAGATGTTTTTTGCGACCTGAATTTTGGTTCCTTTTCCTTTAGCTTGAGTCTTGAGGTTCTTTGTGTAACGAGTTCGGAAACGGACCCTAGTAGGGCCACTGAAATCAGTTTTGGTTTCATCAAGACGTTGAGGTTGCTGCCAGCCGCTACTATAGTGCCAACAGCGTGATTTGTCCTGGCTATTGGATCTTTTCACTGGGTCCAATTTCTACGCCTTCGCCATGCTGTTGGCACTATAGTCGCACAAAGAACCTCAAGTCTCAAGACTTAAGCTAAAAGAAAAGGAACCGAAATTCAGGTCGCAAAAAGCATCTTACATCGGTTTTTTGGGCGCTGAGGACGCTGGCCTCTCCTATCTATCTATCTATCTATCTGTCTGTCTGTCTGTCTGTCTGTCTATCTATCTATCTATCTATCTATACACACATGTATATTGTGAAACCACAAAGGATCCCAGTCTTTGTCCATGTTCCCTTGCAGGTCCTTCAAACATGGTGACATGTACTGCAGCCGGTTTAGGCTGAGGCGGCCCTGAGGTGGGAGTGGAGTGGAAACCGCTTGGAGCCATTTGACTGTGGCCAGTCATTGCCGTGGACGGCCTTCCATTTGGGGTTCCTTAGAACCATTCCGAGCTTTTGGTGCAGCTGCAAG
>Ga0126342_10009953_pt1 | contig 17014 bp, 11 predicted proteins | sample Cyp1metagenome_FD_92528 | JGI IMG/M metagenome (GOLD analysis project Ga0126342, IMG submission 92528) | Coral microbial communities from Lord Howe Island, Old Settlement Bay, Australia - Cyphastrea 1 metagenome | ecosystem: Host-associated > Invertebrates > Cnidaria > Coral ... | reverse complement strand
TATCTATCTATCTATCTATCTATCTGTCTATCTATCTATCTATCTATCTATCTATCTATCTATCTATCTATCTATCTATCTATCTATCTATCTATCTATCTATCTATCTATCTATCTATCTATTATTAGTGGAGGTGTCACCTTTGGAGAGCTTGAAAAACTCGAACGGTCCACACGTGATTTTGCAGATGGCTCCAACGGCATTTTCAGTGGCTGGGATCCCTGGGCTGGACCTACGTTCTGGAAAGCCGTTGTTATAATCTGGCAATGTTCACTAATAAACTAGAACATACGCTAACCATCTATGAATCTATGATGATATGTTAGAACACTCTCTTTCTCTCTCTCTCTATATATATATAAATATAAATATTGATGTGTATATAAATATACATATGTATGTATGTATGTATATATGTATATATATATATATATATGTATATATAGAGAGAGAGAGAAAGAGAGAGCACTCTACCAAAAAAAAATACACCGGCAAGAGACTTCAAACAGTGTAGGGGGTAGGAGGTCACTGTATCAGATACAAGCAACAGCAGCTATGGAAGAGCAACAGGTGAGGTTAGACATGATCCCAACTGCAGCAGCAGGACCTTCTATATACATATATTTATATATATAGAGCAGCTCACAAGATCTTCATACAAGAGTTGTCTATGAGCATCCCAGAAGAACTATCATACAAGCACCAAGGCAAAGGATCTTCAATATCTTAATGCAAGGACCTTTTGAGGAGGATTTCAGCAGGATCTCCACAAGATCTTCTGGGACCTGTACCAGATCATGCAAGGACACCGGGTGGATTTCACCAGGACCTCTTCAAGAGCTTCTCACGAGGACCTGTACAAGATCATGCAAAGGCCTCTGACAGCGTTTCACTAGGATCTCCACAAGATCTTCGCACAGGGACTTGTAAAAGGCCTTGAACAAGATCTTCATGCCAGGGCCCCTAAGAAAATCTTACAAGATCCTCATAGAAGGACCTGCTGCTGCTGGAGCGGATCTTACAAGAGCTTTCTTACAAGCACCTCTAAGACATGGCATCTGCAAGCTCCTCATGCAATGACCTCCCAGAGAGGATCCCACCAGGATCTCCACAAGTTCTTCTGTTGAGGACCTGGAGAGGATCACGCAAGGACCTCTGAGAGAGGAACTGAGCACGATCTCCACAAGAGCCCGTTTATGCGAGAACTTGGAAGGAAAATGCCACAGACCCAGAGCTCGAGAACCCCGCGGCGCAAAGGTTGCGGGAGCCTGCGCAGTCGAAATGCACATGGGCATCTCACAAGAGCAATTTTTTTCGAGAATTTACAGGAGAAATGCCGGGGATCAGAGCTATGATGACGGTGTTAAACATACTAGTCATCTATTAACCAACCAGAACCATCATGAGACTTCCGGATCCGGGTTTGTCCATCCCACCTTTGTCTCGTCCATGATAAACTCATGGAGCAAGTTGCCAATCACCAGCCCTGCACGGGTCACTGAGGAACATGATCCCAAAGAGTGCTGGGAGATCTCCAGGGATACATACATAATCATTCATATATACATGTTATATATATATGTGTGCCCAAGTAGATTGCCTAGATAGCATGTATGTTTTCTTCAATAGCATTCCCAATTACTTTTCGGAAGATTCCCAAAGAAGAGATGCAACATAGACCCGCGCACCATAGTGAGGAAATCACCATTTTGGGAGGGGTTACAAAGGCTGGGTCGTATAAATATATATATATATATATCTATCTATATATTACTATATCATGTCATATACATTGTATTCTTATCCATTCTATTACACAATATTAAATCATAGTATAGTATATTATATCATTTAAATATATATATATAAATAGCATATTCTATTTTAGTAAAGTAACTTAAAATATTTAATATAAAGTAATATTGTATTACAGTTAATAACAGTATCTAAAAAATAAAATGTAATAAAACATTCAAATATATAATGCTTTAAAATATTATATTTTAGATATTGTGTGTATTTGTATTTATACACATATATAGTGTAAAATATATAGTATGTGTGTATATTATATTGAAATCGTTCAAATACTAAAAGTTGGGGTGACGCCAAAATTGAACTTTTTCCAGGCGCACGCCCTCCCGATACGACTTTTAGGAGCTGATACGAGTTAACGCTAGCACTTGTACGTGTAGTTAAAACAGAATTATTTTAATATCGACATGATATTATACAATGTGGGGCCCCCTAGATAGCTAAGTTGGTTAATAACTCCAATAACTATGGAATATTAAACCACATTGTATGTATATACATACTTTGCGTTACATTACTTTTTAGATGACGGAAATCCATGCGGGACTCCAATCTATGTTTTGCTGTGTCACGTGTTTTTCGCAAACTGCGAACATGAAGAATGTTGATATTGCCTCCGTCTCGTTGCATTTTGCGCATACTTAAGGCGGTGTCAAATTCGCCCTTTTAACATTGCCTCCGCAATTTGAAGTGTTTCACTGTAAGAAATTGTAAAACTGAAAAACCCAACATTGACCCAACACTAAATAAACCTTGTAAGTATTCTTAGGTTAATTAATCGTAACACATCGTAGCCAGCCCTAAATAAACTATAAATAGACCCTAAATCCCTTAAAACGTCCATGAACAATTGATATCTGGATGATCAAGCTGACCACTCGATCTCATATGGGTAACATCGGGTAATTAACCACGTTGATTAGTTGATGAAGAATTCTGGCTTACCCTCTGGGAATCAAACATGTTAATCGGAAATTACCATATTTCACCAGAACACCATCTACGATGATTGTGTAGCTTGATACTGCAAGCGACATTTGTATATATATATATATTGATTGATTGGAAAATTCGCAAGCAAAATCTGGTGAAAATCACAAAATGTTACATTAAAAAAATATATATATATATATACATCGTTTTCACTAGAAATTCACCAGGTTTTGTGCAAGCAAATGTTCCAGCGCTCGTCTTAGATTGTCGAGGCCCGCATGGTCAGCGACCGCACACAAAACTGACTCAGTTGTACACACAGATGTTTGACTCAATTGTACACACAAACTTGACTCACTTGTACACACAACCTTGGGGGGTGGGGTGGGGATAGGGAAGAAAAGGGTAGGATCTACTAGCCACGCTACTCGACTTCCTTCGACTTACCATCACACTTCAACCTTGGGGCTTACCATTATCATAAAACCAAAAATAATAAGCATCATCATTAACATCATCATCATCATCACCATCATCATCATCATCATCGTCCTCATCGCCACCATCATCATCATCGTCATCATCATCATCATCACCGTCGTCGTCGTCATCGTCGTCGTCATCGTCAACGTCATCGTCGTCATCGTCAACGTCATCGTCGTCATCGTCGTCATCGTCGTCGTCGTCGTCGTCGCCGCCGTCGTCGTCGTCGTCATCGTCGTTGTCGTCTTCGTCATCATCACCATCATCATCATCATCACCTTCATCATAATCATCATCATCATCAAAATCAAAGTGAACATCATAAGCACCACCGTCGTCCTCATCATCATCACCATCAACACCATTATCATCAACAACATCATCACCACCACCACCACCATCATCATCATCATCAAATTCGTCATCAACATTGTCACTATCATCATCATCATCATCATCACCATCATCATCATCATCATTATAAGCATCATCGCCATCATCTTCCTGATAATCATCATCATCATCACCATCACCATCACCATCATAATCACCATCATCATCATCATCATCATCATCACCATCACCATGACCATCATCATCATCACCACCACCACCATCATCATCATTATCATCATCATCGTCATCCTCGTGCAGTTGTTTTGGTGTGCACAACCGAGTCGGTTTTCGCGTGCACAACCGAGGCACTTTCCGGCTCACATCAGCCCGAGCAGTTCAGAGCACAGCATGGGGTCCCCGTAAACGATAGCGTGCTAAGTTGGTATATGGCTGTGGCTGAATTATTTTGGTTTATGGTAGATATAACGAACTAGTTCATGGGGTTTTTAAGCTAACAAAAATAACTCGGGGGTATCACTACTGTATCACTTTTGTGGACTATAGTGGTTCCAAAAAAAACAAGTATATAGTACAACCCCCTATAATTACTATTCCCAGCTCCCCTGCTAAGTTGGTTTTACTGCTTTAGGGGTTGTACAAATAAATGATTACTTTCACCAACAAAACTGGTTGGTGGTTTTAACCATCTTGAAAAATATTAGTCAATGGGAAGGATTCTCCCATATATTATGGAAAATAAAAAATGTTTGAAACCACCAACCAGAAAAACAAACAAAGTCTCTGTTGGAATTTGTGGGAAACACATGGAGGAGCATCCCACGGATCGTGAGTGGTGAATAACCCTGCTTACTAAGTCCTCTATATATATATATATATTTATATATAAGCAGCTTATTTAGCGCTTCTTGCACCACCGCTTCTTCCCACACGAAGATATCGTGGAGGAATGGAGGAACTAAGGATGGTTATTTATTCCTAACATGAAATGTGAATTCCTAACATGTCCCATTGGAGTTATGTCAACCCCAACTGAACGCGATTTCGATTTCACGGGGCCCCCCCGCTCTGTATGAGTCCATCCGCATCCTCCGCTCGCCTGAGGTCATGATGCAAAGACTTAGCCTCGGCTTCGGACGACGGTTCGCAGCCGGCTGGCTGAAAAAAAAAAACGTGTCAGGTGGTTTCAGGTGGCTCATGTCATGGGTAAACATACAAAAATCCATAAAAAATCACCATGTTTAATGGGTAAATTCCACTATAAATCTCACCATTTTCAATAGCTATGTTAAATTACCAGAGGGTAACTTTGGTGACTCACAAAACAAGTGGGGTGCAGCCCAGGGCTAATTTTCATGGGTGTAACTATGTAATACTATGGAATAGCCTCCATTCTTGTTGGGATATGGGGCCCCCACAACTATGGTGAAATGTGTGTCCCACGAGCTTAGTTCACCTCAGATTTTTCCTTGTGGATTAACTCTATACTCATCCCACAAAATCGGGGATATGAACTACCAAGTACACTTGGTGAATTGATTCGAGAATCTCCCAATATTTTTTGGTAGTATCAACTTCTGGGCTTTCATCAAACCATTCCTTTTGGTTCATATCCTGTATATTCTACTGGATGCTCTGCTCAAAGTTCATTACTTTTCATGGGATATGTGAACTGTGTTATTGACCAATTTTTCCCTAAAAAACTTTAAAACGCACAGATGCATGGTCCAGCATGTGGGTCTGTCCAACAATGGGGCATCTGTAAAACAGCATATTTACTTGAAAAATAGTGATCAAGCATCAACATTTGGGGTATATACTGCAGCCTAATTTATATAAGACAAACTTAAATCTGGTTGGTGGTTTCAACCCCTCTGAAAAATATTAGTCAGTTGGGATGATTGTTCCCAATAGATGGAAAGTCATAAAAAATGCATGTTCCAAACCACCAACCAGTAACTCCAAATTTTCTCAAGTAAAGAAGCACACATCGAGGATTGCTATGGATTGCTTGGATCATTTGGCTATCTATTTCTGTGGAATCAGAATATATCACATTAGAATTCTTACCACCTGAGATTTTACATGGCAACAAAAAACAAAAGAATCATCCTAAAAGGTAACGACCCGCGACCGAGGTACATCCTGTTGGGGCCAGAAGTAGATTGGGGGTGATTCAGGAGGCCCCCGTAAACAATAGCGTGCGTTCAGTTGGTATATGGCTGTGGCTGGATGAACTATTGTTTATGGTAGATATAACGAACTAGATAATTATAGCTGGTTGGTGGTTTTAACCATCTCGAAAAATATGAGTCAATGGGAAGGATGACATCCCATATATGACATGGAAATTAAAAATGTTCTAAACCACCAACCAGATAGTCAATGGGCTTTATAAACCAACGTTCACATCACTGGGCACCATCCAACGTAGGTCAACATGTGGCCAGGGAACAATGCCATGGACCACATGAGGGACGGCAGGAAAGATGCACCTCACGGAGCAATTCTCCATGAAGAATGGGACAACGAGAAGGTGCAAACATGGGAATGATGCCATTGCAGATATATGATATAGTTATTTGCATTACAGCTACATATATATATATTACTATAGTTATATCATATACCTTCTGGTAATTTGTCAAAATAGCTATTGAACATGGAACCTTTATAGTTGATTTACCTATTCAAGATTGTGATTTTCCATTGCTATGCTAGTTTACCAGACGGTAATTGATATGTTTCTATCTTGGCAAATGGGCCAAATGGATATCGATGTCCTCTTTAGATGTTTTCATGTGATATTCTGCATGATAATCATTCCTATCAAAAGAAACATCCTCAAGTTATACATGGATTTGACTAAGGAAAACATAGAAAACAAAAATGTTCCCTATAGATTCCCCAAGTAGTGGATTTCCCATTAATAAAAAAATGTTCGACAAAGCGCAAATCCCAGTATATCTGCTTTTGATGGTTATTTCCACTATACATTCCTACTTTCATCCCATTCTACCACCATTTTTCATGGTTAGTTGGTAAGAAAATGTAGGGGATCCGGAGCAGGTTGACAGCCAGGCACTTTTTTTGGATCATTCCAGTTGTGGTCAATGACCCGGGTCGTGGAGTCCCCGGAAGTGGGTTAAATACCGCAGTCCGAAGTGGGTCATCATCACACATGATCAATCTTTGGTAGTCCACGAAAACTTAAAGTAATATTTTGCTGTTTATGGTTATTTTAATCCCTAAAAATAGCAAAACAAAACAAAGGATCAAACTACACTTCCAAGGTTGGGGATGCACACATCATTAAACTCACCCCCCAAAGAATGGCTAATCCATACTTAGACTTGCTTCTTTCGGGGCCACACAAAGAAAAGAAACTATAGATCTCCCCAGGGTTTTGGAATTTCCTCGGAAAATTCCATCCCAATTTTGGGTGATTTCTTCCCACGGATTTGCTTCCGGACCCACAAAACAATCACATAACATATGCAGTATAGATTCCCTAAATAAAAAAGGTGGATTTCCCGTTGAGAAAATCATGAAATCATCGACTGCCAGCGCAAATCCAAGACTATAGCTATACCCTACATCTAGATCGATGTTTTTTTCAGCTAGAAGCCTCCATAAGTTCGGGGATTTTCCATTAACATCCCATTATCTCCAAACTTTTGGTGGTTATGTTCACTATATTTCCCCACTATAATCCCATTATACCACCATTTCAAAACCCCCCAGACAGCTATAGATATGTTTCGATGTTAAAGTCGTTGGCCAAGAGACAGGCATGGACCAACAGACGTAGACCTGAACGAAGCAGTGGCTATGTCTGGAAATGGGACTTACCATTCAATACAACATTTTTTTACCATCAAAAATTGGGATACCAGGATACCCTAATTCAATCTAATTCATAATTTCGAAGCCAAATCATCTTGGCTTTCAACTTGAAGGGTTTCAAACCATTCATCGGAGCATGATTACCAGGTGTCCAGTGGGGACGTGCATCCCAGTTGGTGATGGTCATCCCGCCGAATGATTGGGAATCCTTAGAATGTCAACCCCGGATGAGACTAAGCCATGGTTTATTAAGTTTATGACAATTAGGGGGTACTCCTCCAATAGTCACTTAGTCATTTCATCTGATGCTTAAATGGTAGCCCCCCAATTAAACAGCCAGTTTCTGGGGTTTATTGATCCAGGGTTGACATTAGCGGCCATGATGGTAATTTCGTTTGAACGGTGCGGCAGACCAGGCTGCCCGATATGGGTTTACAATCCGACTAAGTTGACCATGGCACATATGGATTCTGACTGTGGGTTTCCCATATTAAATCCCATTAAGATGCCATGAAACTGCCATTAAAACTCTCATTCAACTCTCATTCAACAATGCTAAAACCCAATAAAATTCCATTCAACTTCACTAAAATCCGTTAAACTCCTACTGAAATCCATTCAAATCCCATGTTGCACTCCCATTTTGCATCACGGCCCCCAGCTCACACGGGCAACGAGCAACCACCCGCCTCGGAAAAGCCTCAAGGTGCGCATGATGCGAATGGCCCGAACCAACTTGGCCTTGGACGAAGGGAGCCCATGGAATGTATTGTAATGGATGTCAATCTATTTCAAATGTTGTTAAATCTATGCCAATATATCTTAATCACCTGTTAATCCATGTTACAACTGTGTTATATTTTAAGATGTCATATGTATGTTATATTATATCTATGTTATATCTATAGTCAGTGGATGCTATTGGATCTTGACGGATGTAATAGATGTTATATGAAGTTATATCTATAAGTTGATGGATACAACCAACCGTAAATGTTGGATTTTATGGGGATATCATGACAATTAATGACATATATTCGACCTCTTTAAGCGTGGTATCTGAAAATGATTTGGAATTCCGTAGTTCAAGTTGTATACCCCCCGTTTACTGCCGGTTCGGGAGACTGGTTGAAGCGATGGATCATAAAAGCCGCTCCCGCTCCCCCAAAAAATAGACACGGATCCAAAAATAAGTTTGGAAGACCTCAAAAAAAACGTGTATATATATAATTACAGTATATCATATAAATATATATAAATTATATCATTATTTTAATAATTATAAGGATCAAAAAAAATCGTACATGATCTTCTCCTGCGGCCTGTGTTTCAGTGCACCATGTGCACGGGCCCGCCAGTATTTGGCCGGCGATCACAGCGTCCGGCACCAGTTCCCTGAAAAGGTGCAGTCGGCAGTGCTGTAAGCTTCGCGTCTGGTCCATCTTAAGCTCAGAATTTGGTGTCACGAAGGTCAAACCAATCGGAAACTAAAACCTAATCGAAAATGAAAGCCCGCGGGTTTCACCTCATTACACCCATCAACCACCTTGAGGATCATCACTCCATTAGGGAAAACAGGGAGTCAAAATTGAAGAAGGGACCACAAATTGAAATGGATTGATGGTTAGTATTCATCTAATGATTGGGCTACTCAATTTTGACCTATACCCATGTGTTTGAAAGCAGAAAGCGATGCGTTTCCCTCAGGATTGGAGGATCATCCCACAGATCGCAAGTGGTTAGTGACCCTAGGTCCCATAAGTGGGTTATCTCATATATATATAACTAACTTATAACTAGGTGATAACTCCATTTACTAACTACTTAATGTCATAACATGTTATAACTATCGTTACTAATCAGAGACTAAGTGAGATGATCCTCCACCTACAGCTACCCCGTTTTTTGGGATCCCATGCAGAAGCTTCCCTGATTCGAAGCCGGCACGGGGGGTACCTCAAAAATCTGCTAGGGGACAGCAAAAACTGCCAGATATGTAGGATCTTGATCTGGTTGGTGGTATACCTACCCCTCTGAAAAATATGAAAGTCACTTGGGATGATTAAGATATGGAAAAATAAAATTCATGTTCCAAACCACCAACCTGTCATCATTCCTGGCTGAATCAAATAATTAATTCATCAATCTGAAAATAGCTGCTAAAACTTGCGGCCATTTGGGGATGATTCCCCTATACATTCAGCATCATTCCAGTAACGTCACGACGTGAGTTCATTGGAATTAATCAAAATAGTAATGAAGATTTCGATATATACCATTGTATACCATGATATCGAAATTGTATCCCAATTATATGTGTATATCTATATATATATATTATCATATCCCAATACGGCTATTTTTTAGCTGGATATCCTGGTACATTTATACTGTTTATGGTTATGTCCACTATATCTCCTCACTGTCCCAAAATTACCACCATGTTCCATTATTATGCACCACCATTATTTCCACCATATTTCCGCTATGAATCCCCAGCATTTTTCGTTAAGGCAGCCAAGTTCACCAACCGCAAGAGTCGTAAAAGCTGCAGGTTCACGGATTGCAGGAGAACCATCTGCGGAAGCAGCTGGAAATGTTTTGAAGCAACGGTTCCAACGTCATATTTTGTTAATGGCTTAATAAGGTTAAGAATGGCTAATATTGGGCTAATAATTATACCAGTAATATACCCCCTGGTAATTTGTTGCATAACTATTGACTAGTTAAAATGACCATTTAGTTCCCTGATTTATTAGAACTGATGATTTCATATGATTTCCATAGCAAAGTGTTAGTTTACCAGAGGGTACTGTAAGTGGTGTAATGAACCAAGTATTATATACATATTTTACATTATCTGCCTAAGTGGATCAATACTTTGTTGAGAAGTGGATTAATAGGGATTAATAACAGCCATATGCACATAATATCATGACATTCTGTAAATATAGTTGGATATATCAACTTAAACATGTTTTTCATGTGCTAGTGATAATATAATTCCCATTTACATTAATAAACGTTGTAAAAATAAAATTGATATGCGTGTACAAATCCCATTTATGTGGGTCTGAAAATGAGGTAGCCCTAAATCAACTGGTTCATTACCATGTGTACCCTCCCCCGAACTAAATGGATGTTTGACCGGATGGATTCTCTCTTGGAAACAAGAAACGACATGAAATAACAATCTCACGGTTGTCTTGTGGTTGCTGAAGAAGCCAGTGTCTAGCGGCTCGAATTTCCTGTTGGCTAATTGCCATGGTGCATTCGCAATGGCGTGCTATGGCTGGATTCAGATACTGGGGTCCAAGTAGTGCATCCGCCCTACGTCTAGTTTTATCCACAACGCAATGGCCATATCAGGAACCTAAATTGGAGGTACCTACCATATATATCGAAAGTTACTTTTCCCAATCTCCCTCCAGCTCAAGGGCACGCGTCTCCCTCAAGAAAACTGGTGTTGCTTCAGATTGACCATAATTGATCATAATTGTACGGTTGGGGTTATATATGTATACATATGTATAGACTGCCAGTCTTCTATTTTATCTCATATTGTGCCAGAATTAATCAACAATTTGATTTGTTGGCATTGCAAAGGCTGCATCGGAAAATACATCGGTCCCGTACAGTACACATTCACCATTCCCTCGTTGCTGGCTCAGTGCCAAATAGCTGGCTCAATGCCTCGTTGCTGGCTCAGCGCCTCGTAGCTGGCTCAATTTTTTTGAAAGAAGAAAAACGAAAAAAAAACTGAAAAAATTGAGCCAGCTACATGCCCTTGAGCCAGCTCGGTATGCCGTCATCATCCCGGCCAATACATATTATGTATTCGTTTTTTGGCTTTCACATTCGTTCGCCAGCTCAACGTGACGTAGCTGGCTCAATTTTTTCGAGTTTTATTTTTCGGTCAAAAAAATTGAGCCAGCTCGATGCCATCGAGCTAGAGCGATGTGTTTGAGCTAGCGCGTTGTTGCTGAGGTAGCTCGTTCCACTTGAGCGAGCCCGCAAATTCTTCCCAATGTGTTCAATTTCCAGGTTCAGTCCCAAATGATTCGTTTAATAGAGATGGGTCCCCCTGTTCCAGCCCAAAAATTTATGAGCCACGTTTTGGGCAAAATCTGCTTAGACAGCGGCACAACATTAAAGTCAAACACATGACCCCTTCTGAAATTGACCCAGCTACATGTTTTGAGCTAACTCGAAAATGAGGAAGATTGTGGATTGTTACATTCAAATATAAGGACTATTTTTCAGGCCTATGTAAGGAAATATCCCCATAGAATATGGTTTTATATGTAAGGAAATATCCCCATAAAATATGGTCTTATATGTAAGGAAATATCACCATAAAATATAGTCCTTATATGTACAGTAAGGAAATATCCCCATAAAATATGGTCCTTATATGTGAGGAAATATCCCCATAATATATGGTCTTATATGTAAGGAAATATCCCCACAAAATATGGTCTTATATGTAAGGAAATATCCCCATAAAATATGGTCCTTATATGTAAGGAAATATCCCCACAAAATATTGTCTTATATGTAAGGAAATATCCCCACAAAATATGGTCCTTATATGTAAGGAAAAAAAACCAAAAAAATATGGTCCTTATATGTAAGGAAATATCACCACAAAATATGGTCTTATATGATATGTAAGGAAATATCCCCACAAAATATGGTCCTTATAGGTAAGGAAAAGCCTCAGGAACTCGCCAAAAAATCATAGGCCTCAAACCATCGTCAAAAACCGCGCTTTCCAGCCGGAGTTAGCGGTCAAGGGCCGGTTGGATACTGTATATATACAAATATATGTCAATCCCCTTGATTTATCTGAATTTCAAAATTCTGCCTCGCTAATTCAGGGATAGACGTTGACTTAATTATCTATGGATAGACCAAATTATCGTTTAAAAGATAGGTCAAGAAACAAGGACGATGATCCACCACGAAGATGCAACACTTCCCCAACATTGTTTTCTCTCGCGAGTTTTCCGGTGTTCCCACCCCCCAGCAGCGGCACCAAAACATAGACGTAGATAAAGGAATACAGGGCTAGAAAGGCATCCACGAGGTTAAGAACCTGCGGAGACTGGTGGCTGCAAAATGGGAGTTTCCACAGGAACCGAATTCTATATAGAAGCATCATTTCCGGGCTTGTTGATCATGTCTGATATGCCATCATTATATAATATATACATTCTGGATACCTTCCAGTATGTAAATATATATATATATATACATATATAATTGTATAAATTATAGATATAGAAAAATCATGGTTTCCTTGGAAATGATCTAAAGAAGACTAATTTGTTCATATCGAGTTCAACTGGGTGCTGCTCTTTGAACTGACCCTTTTCTCCATGGGAAATTGCCGCTGAAATTCATAACGGTTATAAGGTATAAGGTCTACTGAGACACCCAAATCCATTACTGCTTGGTTAATGTGGTGAAAACAATGATAGCCCATCCCCCAGTCATCACCATTTTTATAGGTGGTATGTTTACCATTCCCAGTCATGGGTGGTTTATGACATTCTTCCAAGCACACTATATCATATTCCCATCACATTCCCATCATATTCCCATTATATTCCCATTCTATTCCCATCATATTCCCATCATATCCCCATCGTATTCCCATCATATTCCCATCATATTCCCAGTATATGCGCATTGATTGCTGCAATCATCATTCATTGTTTCATGAAATGATACAGTATATAATTTAGATTAGCGCAACGTTACCGTAATTGATCCGTCATGTTATAAGTAAGAAAACTGATGTAACATGACAGGACATGATACTGAATCACACATCAATTGATTAGATAATGACATTAGTAGACATCATTCATATGATTTCCAAAATTTTATGGCGTTCCTTTTGCAGAATCCAAGTTCCATCATCCCAAAAATGGAAAAACACATCTTTAAGTGATAATTTTAATGATCGTTCACCCGTACAGGATGGGCCCCCCGAATTATAAGTTTGTTTATAAACCAGTATAATCCCCATTAATTAGTTCGTTATATCGACCGTAAACCATAGAGTTCAGCCACTTTTTTGTTCGGCAACTGAACGCAATCGTTGACTGTAGCAATCCCCAAAAAATATTGGTGCCAAAAAGTTGGACATCCTGCGAGGCGGAGAAAAATTTCGCTTGACATGACGCACTTAAGGTGAACTATAGGCTTTATCTGGTTGGTGGTATACCTACCCCTCCGAAAAATATGAGTTCGTCAGTTGGGATGATGAAATTCCCAATATATGGAAAAATAAAAAATATTCCAAACCACCAACCAGTTTTGGAGGATACACTACTACAAGGTGGTGCCCGATAGTTAGCTAAGTTGGTGAACATAACTCCAATTTCACTTGGGTTTATGGTTGATATAGCTATACTTTTCATGGGGTGTATGAGGGTTATCAATCAACAAACATAACTATGGGAGTCCCGCCCTGTGTAAACACACAGAACGACATCGGCTTTGAAAGAATGAATCATAGTAGAGAATCCAACAAATTACTGGATACCAATTGGTTTTCTTCTCGTAGATTACATATAGTAAACCAGGTATAGTTGATGTGTTATAACCGGTGGAATATAGCAAACCATTGGGGAATTTAGTGTATATAAATATAAATATATGAACGGTTTATTCATATGGAGGTTTTCTAAAATGGTGGTAGCCCTAACTCATCCATGTTATTTTCGGATTTTCCATTTTTTCAAGCATCCAGCTATTGGGGATTCCCCGTAACTATGGAAACCTCCAAATAATACAAATGATATGTGACATCTAGTAGAGAATTCAGTGACTCCACCTCAAGCTGGGTGTGCGATCCTTGATGAAGCCTGAGAAAACATAATATCCACAGAACAATCAAACGCCCTTTGCCCCGAAATTCGAAGCCTCACGGAAGTAGCGCCAGCGCAACCAGTAAACCTGACACCGAAAGTGGCTGGAAAGAAAGGCCATGAGATTTTGGCCATGGCCATGGCGAATTCATGTCGAAATTCATGTCGGAAAAAAAGGAAAAAGGTATGAAAAACCCAGTGAAACTGTTGACTCAACCAAATCAAGTCTCAACCTGGTGGGATGTACATGGATTTACATGGATAACAACCCTGGATTTACAGTGGAAACAAACCGTGGAAACAAACTATCTAGCATAATATGGAAAATCCGGGGGAAAACCAATGAACATGATCTGGTTGGTGGTTGAGCCCTATCCCTCTGAAAAATGATGCAGTTAGTCAGTTGGGATGATGACATTGACATTCCCATATATGAAATGGAGAATAAAAAATGTTTGAAACCACCAACCAGTGATATATTTACATGGTGGATGGTCTATTCTACCAATCCCTTGTTTTACTGCAAGGTAGGTCTTGTCTTGCAGATTTTGGCCAGTTCTTTGTGTCAAAGTGCTACGCTGACGGTTGGTGGCTAAGGTAGGAATTGGTTGGCTAGTATTGACTAGTCTAAATAGAAGAGTTTACAAATGTTTATAGTGATGATATATCTTCTTGGCATTTTTTTAGAGCAACAAACATACGATTGGCATCGGCCGTGCCTCCCCAGTTCAACAAATTTTGTTTTTTATAAACCATAGTGACTCGATTAGAATCTACGGCACCACCTTATAAAGGCGAAAAACTTCACAGCCAGCAACGCTCCACCTTTTGACTGCGGGCGTTGGACGCCAGCCTTGCGCCGTACGTCTTGCGCCGTCCGTCTTGCGCCATCCGAGCCCTTACTCGGGTCGTGTTGAAATCACATGAAATCACCAAGAGAATGGATCCTGTGATCCACTCTGCACATAAAATTTGCGGCTTTGTCTGAAAGAAAAACATTAAAAACATGAAAAAAAACATTCCATCCATTAGTTCATCAGCATGTCCCCCCTGAAAGTTGCCATAAATTGGGAACACCTTGCCGTAATCAAACGCAGCTAGCTGGAAAAGCTCTCATTTCGCTCGATGATTTACAAATTAAAACCTCGATTGAAAGGAGATTTAAAACATTCCCAGGTTTGAATACCGAAGGGTATACCCTAACGTTGGTTTTATATCCCATCATATCCCCATTTATGTTTGGGTTATATACCATTGACATCCTTCAACTATAGATATAACATAGATTGAGATAAATTAATGTCAAGTAAAATCCACTCACTATTAGCTTAACATAGATTAGCATTGATTAACGTTCATTAGCATCCATTAACATCCAGTAACATGTTGCAGACACACCCATTTTTCTTTCTGCCACAAACAAACCTCTGCCACCATTGCCCAGAGGTTCAGCTGGAGAATGTGAGGCTGATCTTACCAAGGGGCATCTCTTTTTTCGCGGTCATTTCTACAGGAGTTATCCACAGAGCAGTGGTGATTATATCGGTTTTTCATTGGGGGTTTGATCATCATTTCTAGGATGTTTAACCATGAAATATATATTATGACATACCTAATAAATGCCAATAAATGATGGTTGATGATTAGTTCGGATGATACTAACCAACATAGCGGGGAGTGTCACAATCCGGTATGAAGGGGACGACACAGTGTTTTGAACGCTGCCGTGAGGATGTACACCTCTCTCGGGGAAAATGGGATTAGAAACCAGCCAGAAATAAGGTTTACACCCTGGCAAACTAACATAGCTATTGGAAATGGCCCATTTATAGTGGTGATTTTCCATATGCTTATGTTAGTTTACCAGAGGGTAAGTTATATGTGATAGGGAAGTGGTTGTTTCACTCGTCTAAGTGTTGGGTTTGAGCGGTGGATATATATATATATTATATTTATATATATATATTATATATATTATATACATAAATATATGCACTTAAATCTGGTACCATAAACCAACTTATACATCATGGGAGGGTCCATCCTTTGGTGAATGGATTATGATTTTTATTGATGTTTATTTTATTTTATTTTATTATTGTATTGGCCACATTGACCATAGCTGTGTCCAGAGATGAGGTTTCCATCTACATCCATGTTGGCTTTACTCCATGGTTTCATCATCTGTAACGGGATGGCGGGCAACACTTCTGATGCCAGTTTGATCTTCACAGGGGTACCAGGCTTTTGATCCATACGGTATACAGAATCAAACAGTTCATCGTTTCCTATTGTTACTGCAAGACGACCAGTCTGGCTAAATTGCACTATATAATTAAATCTAATTAATGTACTAGACCCAGTGAAATAAACCTGCAGTACCATTTGGGGTGGTTCAATCCCCATTTATGGTACCTCACGGCCCTTGGGTATGGCTTATGGTTTGTGGCATTGGGCACAAATCTGTTTCCAGCCTGGACATGAACCCGCCATGTCAACCCCAGAATAGCAAACATGCTGGTCTATCTTTTTACTTGTGGTCCCAATTCCTGGTCAAGTGAATAGTTTCCTCATATTTATTACCAGTAGTACCGCACAAGGCGGTGGCGGAAGTTTCAAAAATAGGAAACCTATAGGAGAGGTTGGTTGTTGTGAATCACGGATGGCAGAGCGAATCCACTGATGGACCGAAAGGTGGTTG
>Ga0126342_10009952_pt1 | contig 17015 bp, 14 predicted proteins | sample Cyp1metagenome_FD_92528 | JGI IMG/M metagenome (GOLD analysis project Ga0126342, IMG submission 92528) | Coral microbial communities from Lord Howe Island, Old Settlement Bay, Australia - Cyphastrea 1 metagenome | ecosystem: Host-associated > Invertebrates > Cnidaria > Coral ... | reverse complement strand
CTCAAGCTTCGTGGATTTCTCATCTTCCCTTTGGCCAGACCCCGACATGTCAAAAGCAGGAAATCGTCCTCCGTCCTCTCAGCTCCACCAAGATGCAGCAACAGGACGGTCGCGCCTCAGCGCTCCGCTACCACCTGTGACAACCTGGAGTCACAGGTGATCGCGTCAGCACCAAACCAGCATTCGATTTTCCACGATCGACAAGCGTAAGACGAGGGGGGCTTGACCTTATAGGGAGGCCACAAACAACTGAACATGTCACAGATAGGGATCCATGATTTCACACATTAACAGAATATGTTTTCATATTTTCCCATGGTGTTCCTATGGTTTTCCTATGGTTTTCCTATGATTTCCCATAGTTTCCCGTATTTTCCTTGGGACATCGCCACCCAGTAATGCCGTGTCCAGCTGCTCGCGGAAGGTCGTAGCATCTGCGGTGCTCTTGGCTTCCATGGCTGCGGTTTTGCCTACGACCACGGCCAGAAGTTCCCAAGTCACGGCGGGACATTTCGATGTTGTCATGATTAGCTAAGTGATGTTGGCCCATTTATTGTTGATATTAAAGATCGTGCTTTTTGAACATATCTATGATATCACTAGAATCATTAGATATCACTAGTACTCATTAGTTATATATATACATATTATATCTTATATGAGCAAAGTAATGTGGGTAAAACATGGTAAAACAATGTCATAAACCACCCATTTGGGAATGGTTCATACCACCAATGTATGGTGATTTTGGGGATGGTTTATCATTGTTTTACATTGGTTTACCCACATTACTTAGTTTGTGGGTTATAATTTATAATCCCTTTTAACTGGGATGTATTGGAATATACACCATTTACATCCATTTACTAATTAGCGAATTTTGGCAACATCTAAGCACATCAAATATATGGATGTGGGTCGAAACGTATGAAACGCAATATTTTGGTGGAATGAACATCCATAACTACCAGCTATTTTGCTGTGAACAGAAGGGTACCAGAGTACCATAATAACGGTACCACCATATAATATAGAGGTGGTTTCAGACCAGCAACAGTTTGGATTCTAAGCCGCAAGAGGATCAAGAAGTCTGAATTCACCTCATATAGGTATTAGGATGTTTTAGGTCTTGCCAATAGCTTTTGGTTGCTTGGAATTTTCTGGTAGGTCTATGGTAATTTAACATAGCTATTGAAAATTGCCATTTATAGTGGTTTTTCCCATATAAAATGGTGATTTTCCATAGTTATGTAAACGTTTACCAGAGGGTAGGTCTATGGTAGATAAATTCATTGTTGCCATCAGTGGCTAATCAGTGGCTAATCCCCGCCTGCAATGCTCTCGATGAGCATGCCAATGGTCATTCGAGAGGGAAAACCTGATGGCAGTCATTGCCATAGAAAAAACACGGGGTTTCATAGTTCTATGCCAAGAAATGAGAAAAAACCTAGATAACGTATACAGTTCTATATCTTTATAGTTCATAGTCCTAAACCAAGTTTTCACCATTTTTCATAGTTTTCAAATCCAATAGAGATAACTGTAGAACTATCTAGTCACTTGCTGCTATTTGCGAACCGCCTGAGTTTCAACCATCACCGGGACATCCGGAAATTCTGAAGATTTCACTTGTTTAATTTGGAAAGTGGCCATTGATGCCACCACGTTTTCCCCAACAACTGATAGATAGTTACCATATCATATACCCTCTGGTAAACTAACATAGCTATTGAAAATGGCTATAGAAATAGTGCATTTACCCATTAAAAATGGTGATTTTCCATAGTTATGTCAACGTTTACCAGAGGGTATATATATATATCATATGTTACATAACCCATTACATACTGTGGATGGAAACATCCGAATCACCAGTTGGTAGATGGTAAAAATCCCATTATTCCAAGGGTTTTAACCATCGGTGGCGCATGATTTCGCTGGCCCATCCACAGTATAACCATACATAACCTGGATGTATATAGTAAGTGCTCATCTTTGAGAGACCACCCAAACATGTTGGTTATGGTTATTTCCATTATGGCAAACAAGTGAAGGATTTGTTTCTACCCGTCCAAGGTTGGGAATGTATAGCAATTATAAAGTCAAAATGTTTATATTCTACATACATAAGTTACATAAGCAATCATTATACATAACGTACACACGCACACATGTATATATAAATAAATAAAATAAATAAATAAATAAATAAATTTAATAAATAAATAAATAAATATATATATATATATATGTGCCGTATGCACATATATATATATATAAATAGTCTTATATATATAGTCTTATACATATAGTCTTATTAATATATATATATAGTCTTATATAGTCATATTTTGCCACCACGACACCGTGCGGATTGAAGAGGATGTCCGGTGTCAAGCCACTCTCCGACCAGGGCATGTCTTCGGCGGGCCAGAGGATACTCATCACCTCGGCAAAGTCATGGACCATGGTGGTGCCACAGGTTGGAATCGCTAAGTTGGCGGGTTTGTAACTTCAATGACTGTTGCGTTTATGGTATATAACTGGAGCTCATGGATTATGATTGGTTATGATAGTGATAAGCTATGTATGGTATGGATCAACAAACATAACTAGGTCGCAGCATCTTAGCTATGTGGAGGTTCGTATGATACATTTTCTGTACTCTCCAGGTTGATATTGTTGCCATAGGAAATCCGTAGAAATGGGAAGGTATACCTTGGAAAATCAAAAACAAACACGAGTGTCTTTCACCATCGAAACTGCGAGTTTCGAACTGGTGTGACCCACTTCAAAGGGGCCAAAAAGTGCCAAAAATACTTACAGGATGGGGCCCCCAAGATAGCTAAGTTGGTTTATAAGTTGCTTAACAATGGTTTATGGTAGATATAACTATAGTTAATGGGGGTTGTAATGGTCTATAGTAATGGCCCCATCCTGCTTAGGCAGCAGAAAAACTGGCACTGGCACTGGCATTTTCCATGATTTCCCCAAAGATTTGGCTGAATGATTTCCATGTAGCGCGAAACCCTGACTTGGTATGAGAAGTCTTTCAGTAGGGTTCTAACCACCTTGAACATTGGATAGCCCCAGCTAGCTCATTCATGAACTCACTGTTTTTTGTTCACCATTTACTAAGTGGTATGATGATCCATTAATCCTCTGATCTTAAAAAACGCCTAGAACCGATTGGAAAGCATACGTACAATTTATACATATTATATATATATATATATATTCATTCATAACTTCATAACCCATGTCCATGTGAATGTGATGTGTTTTCATTCGTTGTTTTCGTCAAACATTCGGGTTTCCAATTGACATGGCTTTGTTCATCATTTCAATGATGTCCGTTTCAGGTGTTGGGGGAGATTAAAAAAAACTCCTCGCCATGAAACATGATGATCAGCCCATGTCCAATCTAGACCTCAAATCAACATCATCAACACCCATCTGGTTGGTGGTTTCAACCCCTCTGAAAAATATGACAGTCAGTTGGGGGCATTATTCCCAATATATGGGAACATAAAAAATGTTCCAAACCACCAACCAGCCAATGATTTTCACCAATTTTCATGTTCACCGAGCAACACCCTTCTGTCCATGTCTCGAGGAAAATTTGTCCCCAACCACTGGATTCCGTGTGTAGCGGAGCTTCATCACAACCTTTCTGAATGGATCCTTGGATGCCGTCCCAACAAATGGGGATTTCTGGGTGTACAAACTGGATGGATCCCACATGTACCATCGTAGCGATGGATCCTGGAAGTTAGATTCTGGAAGTTAGTACATGAATGGTATCTGACAAGCCATTGATCCATTGCATGCCAGTTCCAAGGTATCATCCATGCAGCCCTGGATGCAGCCCTGGATCCGGTCTGGGTATCATGGGGATTCCCACAAAGGTGACCCACCCACGAACAGTTGGGAAAAAGATTCGCCCTTAGAATTAGTGGTTGTTGTTGTTGTTTTTTTTCGCCCGGAACACATAGTTACTATTGGTGTTATAAATCCCCATGTTTGTTGGTTAAATGAGTTAAATCCAACATGTTTACTGCTTGTCTCCCCACGTTTGTTGCTTCACCAGATTTTTCGGGGTCAACGATCCAATCCTTATCCCTGTGCTGGTCTCCAACTTGGTTTATCTTGGTTGATCACATTTTACAACTGTTGGTTACCTATGGTTTATGGCAAAATATATGGCAAATATATTACTACAAACTTCAAAAAGGGGTTTGTTAGATGTTGTAACATGTTCTAAACCAGCTTATAGCTGGGGGTTGGGCACAAGGGATTTTTAGAAACTAAAGGCAACGCAAAAAGGTTTGGCTGGTCTTATCTCGATTATGGCATTGCTACCTTCACTCGCAGCGTTGCTCCCATTGGCTGGCGATTCTTGTGTGTGAACCGGCTCATCCTGCTCCAGGTCTTGACTTTTGTTCTGTTTGTTCAACTGTGTGACTTGAGTCGCGGCAGGCAAACCATGAATAGCCATCCTGGCGTGCGATCTGTAATCACTCATAGCCGTCCGACGTTGACAGGGTCAGCCATGAAGACATCCGGAATGTCCGCGCAAAAAGCACCATGACCAAATAGGCAACGAGCTTCGCCATGTTCGCGTCGTGAAAAAACATAAGTCTATTAAAATGTTTTTTTTCTAAGTATCCCCTCTTTTCAGACAAACCCATGTATTTAATGTATTTATATCTGTATCCCGCGGTCATAACTCTGATTCATAACATTGGTATACCTTGATGCTTACCCAGCGAAGAACATCGCAAAGCTTAAAGGAAGCCATTCCTCGCCATGCAGCTTGAACAACCACTGCAACTCTTGGATGTGCCAGCGATAGCCCGTTTCACAATTCTACCTGGCTTACTGACCTCATTTAAGTGACCCTTTATTCCCTTGATTCCCTTCATATCCAGCTTTCCAATTCAATTATTCATTAGGATGATTTAAGGGACATTTGCAGGGAACCCTAATTGGGAAAACCCATGGCTTCCGGCGATGCTCACTTAAATCATCCCAATTCTACTATCAAATTATTCCTAAAATGATACATTAAGTCACTTAGACTTAAATCATCCAAATTCTAGATTCCCAATTCTACTATCAAATTATTCCTAAAATGATACATTAAGTCACTTAGACTTAAATCATCCAAATTCTAGATCATTCGAGCATATTTGGCATATTGAAACTCATGGTGACTTGGGGATCCCTGACTTGGTTGAACCCCCCCAATTCTACGGGGCTTACGAAAAACATGGCGCCAGATCCAGTGGACCAAGCATCGCAGCCAGCGAAGTCCCCGCCATGAAGGCGAACCACCTGGAGGCTGCGGGGTGGAGGATTCCACCCGCGATGCAAAGTGAGGCCCCTGTAGGAAACCAAAAATCATATATGAAAATGGTGATTCAAGCGATTTAACCTTAAGAAACATTGTGATTTAGTGGGAATTATAGCTGATTTACAACTAAGTTGGCGAACACAAGTCCAATTTCACTGGTTTTGATGGTTGAATCCTCATGTCAACGATGTCAACTCACCATTTCCAATAGATAAATCTCCATTCATAAAAAGGTTAAGTCAAAATTTATGATAGAAAAAACTCAATTCATATGGTTAACTCATCATTTCTGATAGTTACCCTCTGGTTATTTAACATAGCCATGGAAAATAGCCCATTGATAAATGGTTTACCGAACTTAAAAATGGGTGGATCTTTCCATGGCAAACTGTTAGTCATAACCAGAGGGTAGTTAAATCTCCATTCACAATGTCAATGGCAACTCCAGGATCCTAAATTGGAGGTACCTACCATATATAAGGCCTATGTAAGTGAATATCCCAGCAAAATATGGCCTTATATGGTACAGTACCTCCATTTTAGGATCCTGGAATTCCCATTGATTTAACTACCCTCTGGTTATTTAACATAGCCATGGGAAATAGCCCATTTATAAATGGTTTACCGAACTTAAAAATGGGTGGATCTTTCCATGGCTATGTTAAATAACCAGAGGGTAGGTTAACTCTAGTCCATGTCATCTGACATGTCGGCCCACCTGCTCCACATAGGATGGTTCATCATCCTGGTACCTGCGAAGCATGGAGTTAGCTGCTCGTTTTCCGAACCGTGCATTCAGAAAGGGCTCGTGAAAAAGGATAGAAAAGTATGAAACCCATAGATGATAACTGTATAATTCAAAATATGATGCGTATATATATATATATATATTATATATATTATATATGTGTTATTGTTTATAGTTAATATCAGCATAATCCGTCTACTGCAGTTGTTTCCAGGATGTTATACCATGTACGGTACGGCCCTTCAGTTTTGTTTGTTGTTTTATTAATTTATCAGCCCCATAAATACTATACTAAAAAAAGTATCATAAACCATAGTTACTGGAATTATACACCAACTTAGCTATCTAGAGGACCCCACACTGCAGGATGTTACAAATGATACTGATGATACCAGTAGATGATGTTCCCTCCATTTCTATCTATTTTGGGATCGCCAGAAGTATATGGGTACGTGTCAAGACAATTCAAAGCCTAAAATTTTCTGTTTGGTGTTTGAGCCACCCCTCTGAAAAAATATGAAAGTCAGTTGGGAGTATTATTCCCAGTATAGGGAAACATAAAATTCATGTTCCAAACCACCAACCAGTTTTCAATTATCAATTCGGAGTTTTTGTTGGTCAACTCCTGATTCTTGCTGGTTAAATCTCTAGCTTTATCTTACCTTTTTTTGTTGGTAACGTAACATAAATCCACAGCTGGGTCTTTAACAGGGCATCAGGGTTGTGATCCATACCCACATGACCACAACAAGCATGGATGGTTTCAACACGTTTGCCCCAATCAACGGACGTTTTCTCCCCATAGAAATGAAGAGAGTCAAGCCTCATTGTGGATGCACAGAACCCTTGAAGTTTCTGTTCTACATATCAAGCCACCAAAAACTAATATCTGACCAAGAACAAGTGGTACTCCCCCAATAGGTCTAAAAACAACCAACTACGTACTGTAATTGTGTATGTTTGTCTGTCTATATGTCTGTCTTTCTGCCTGTATGCATGCATGCATGCATATAGTATCCTGGCTGAACTACAATAACCCACCAAACTAAAAATAGCTGAAAAGTTGGGCCATTTAGGGATGATTCCACTTACTAATCATGATTCAATCGTGACTTGACGACGTGAGGTCATTACACTTTATCCAGGTATACATATATACATACATACATATACATATATATATATATATATATCATAGAGTTATAAGTTGCTATAGAAAAGTCCAATTAACTATAGTTATAAGGTCTTAAACAGAAAAACAAAAAACCATAGTGTTTGGAACTTCTTGCACCAACTTACCTCCACCTTGCCCCGTCAAGACATGGCCAATCTTAGGTGCCTAAATTTCTAAAGATTGATTTGTTAACCGGTTAGTAAGGGCTACGATGTGGGCCCCCCTAGATAGCTAAGTTGGTGAACATAACTCCAATGTCACTATGGGATATAGTAGATACAACTATGTATAGTATGCATGGGGTTTACAAACCAACTTAGCTATCTAGGGGCCCCACATTGTAGAAATTATGCTTAATAAACCTTCGAACTATCCTTCACCAAGGTGATACTTGGTCCGTAAGCTCCAACAATTGTAGCTATAAAGTATTTGACTGGTTTTATTAAAATACCTAGTAACTAGTTTATGATCCATAATAGGTCATACAATTATAATCTAACCATAGGTCCTATAGGTTATGATCTTGAAACCTCCAAAAAAAACTGGGTAATATTTCATCATATTTCACTCACCTGAATATATAGTGCGGCCAGCGATTTGGGGATGATTTTCCTGATCCACTGAATCAACCGATTTCGGTCGCACGTGTGGATGGTCGACTTGCCATAGGCTGAGCGGCGAGAGGCGATGGGCGCTTTTGGGAGGAGGGACATGCGATGGAAGTGTCATGAAAATAATTACCTTGAATAAACAAAAGGCTTAAGAAAGAATTGTTATGAATGTTAATTTGATAAAACAATGGTCAATAGTTATTATAATGAAACACAATTCCTTAATGATAATGTTTTGTTTTTTTTAATGTACCAATCAGCAATAATATATAGCATTAATCTGAACTAATGATGATAAGTTGATGATGAGGTTATATAAACCATAATATTCCAGAATGATATAGTCACTATTATTATATAATAGATTATACTAACAAAAGTGATCGTATATCATCACAGTTTTGTGTAGCATAATAATTAATATTAAAGGGATATTGATTTAGCGTATCATGATGTAATGAATCCTTGGTCAAATTGTGGTTGCAATGAACCAAATGAACAGTTGTACAAAGTTATGTTTATATTTCATTTAGTTATGGTGATAAAAACATGTGTCAATATAATCATCAGTTAATAAATAATATTTGTCATGGTTATAATATCATCGTAACGATCATATACGAACCAACTACTTTGCCCACATTGAAACGCACATTGAAACAGTTGGAAGTAGATATAAATATTATGTTTATTTAATAGCAATGTTCAAAAGCGTGTATCGTCTCTTTATACTGGTTGAGATTCGGACTCCCCGTTCACGGATTGTGATTTTCCCGTATATGTCGAAAAAAAATATACTCCCCAAACTAATCATCATCCAACCTGGGCTTTGGACACTGCTCAATTAGCATCCACGGGTAAGTCTCGGGAACAATGTCGCCTAAGATGTCTAAGTCAATGTAATAAGTCACTCAGCATCGTCATCGATATAATGCAGTAACACTGTCCGAGGCTATCTAAGTCTCTCTGTTGGATTATGCCGCCGATACGTGATTATACAAAAAAAACATATGGCCGCATAAAAAAAAACTAATAACTAACGACAAAAGTGGGCCAGTGGGTCCCTTACTTCGTGTTCATTGGGATCAAGACTAAAGTACAATATATAGGCATATAGGTATATAATTATATAGATGGGATAGAATCAAATTGTTGACCAACCATATCCAACTATATCTACAGTATAAGCCAGTGTTTTAAGGTTCTAACTGGTCCAACTGTAAATGCTACCTATCTGTGGCGCCAAGAGATTCAAGTTGGTCATCTGAAATCTCTTCAACATTTTTCAACAACAAGGGTGGGGGTTCTATTGCCAGGGGTAGATTATCACATCAACATTTTTTTGGGGCCTACAACTCTTGGGTGTTCACCCTTGCACCCTGTTTTTTTTTTCCCACATATACCAAACATGCTACCTCAATGGTCGTCAACCCAGCATCCAACAGCTGAAGTGCGTGTTATTTGGCACCGCTCCATACCCCGAGTAAATCTTCACAAATCGTGCCAAACTGGAGGGCGATATCTGTTATATATACCCGCTGGAACATACAAAAAAATGTGGAAAGACACCATGGTTAATGGGTAAATCAACCATAAAAACAATTTTCAATAGCTATGTTAAATTTCCAGAGGGTAGTTGGTGTATCCGAACTTCCATCCTTAGTTGGAATAGTTATTCCAAACCAACTTACCTAGTGTGAAAGTAATAATCAGAATTTATTGATCTGGGGTTGACATTAACGGATGATTGCTCGTTTTAAACTGAAGGTTTCTTTGTGCCAAATTACTCATGCCCAAACAAACAAATGCCATCTCTACCAAATGCGCTATGATCAAAAAACACAGTATATGGGTTATGGCCATTCCACCATCATTGGCAGCCCTTATCTTGACCGATTTTCATGGAGGTACATCATCATTCCAGCAGAAGATCAAATGATTAAACTAACTATCCAAGGTTGACCTAGATTAATGTTATGTTCACCAGACCATTGCTTGTTCTAAGAACCAACAAACTTGCAAAAACCAAGAAAAAATGCAAAGAACATAGAAACACCAAAAAGCAGAATAAACAATTGAGGAGAACATTAGATTAATGGGTTGTAATCAGACCCAACTTTTGACCATGGCACAAGTGTACCCTGCTGGCTGCGCAAGGAACTAGCCTCCAGAATTCCAACTATGGGTCATGCTGTGTGTGTGGTGGTCCTCCTTCGGAAACGACAGGAGGATGACTGTATCAAACCAGACCTCACTTCGATTGCTTTCGAATCTGCTATCCGCTCACGCACCGATACATCTCTCCGCAGCAACAAGCCTTCAGAAACCTTCTCCGCAATCTTCATAGATGCAGCCTTTGATGCCAGAGTACCAACATATTTGCACACAGTGCCCCCCAGTGATGTAGTTATGTTTGTTGGCTTATAACCACCAGTCACTAGTTCAATATATCGACATATATCGACCATTTTTACCCAAGAGTTAGTGGAGTTAGTGGAGTTATGTTCACCAACTTATATGACCAATCTTACTAACACAAAAATAAACCACTCTAACACTTTCACGGTTGTTTCACCCATTTCGGGATTTTCCGTGAAAGGATGATGGATCCATATGGATCCATTTTTGCAACGCTCAACACGATATGATCGAACGGTCAACACCCATATGTATATGTAAAAATGATGGATATATAGGATCCATATGTATCTACGTAAAATCATTGCTTTACTATGTAAAATCCACATGTATCTAACATAACCCAGCTTTACTATTGCTTTACTATATGAATATGCAAACTACGAAGTGATAAATTTAGGTGTTTCCTAAAATGGGGGTACCCCCAAATCCATTTATAGATGGTTTTCCATAACAATCCAACTATTGGGGCTCCCCCGTGGAAAGCCTCATAATTACAATTAATTGTACTAAATCTATACATATAGAATAGTGATCATTAACCATCGTTTACCATCATTAACCACAGATTTACCATAGATTTTCCATAGATTTACCATCATTAACCATAGATATATAACCCATTTAAACCCATTGAAAAATCCCATTGATGACGTAGGACACCGAAAAGGCACAGCCCAGGCACCGTCCATGACACAATACATGGGCGATCCATGGGTCAGGTAGGTTCCGATGGGAGGAAAGCCTCAGGCACCGTTTGGCACGCGCTGGATTACGGTTGCTTCAGTTCAATCGGTTTGGAAATACTAAGGTTTATATATATATATATATGTATTATATATATATATGTGTATTATATATATATATATACGTGTATTGTTTACATATATAAATGTATATATATATAGGTAATATTATAATATAGTTACGTAATGATACTTTCCTGTAAACAACAATAATTATGGAAAACGGCCCGTTTATAGATTTACCTGTTGAACATCTTCAAAAACATGTGATTTTTGCTAACTCAAAATTTCCGGGGGTCTATCATGGGATTTTTGTTCCACCGCACCAAAGCTGACGGCTAGTAAGCCCAAAATTAGAAGCTTTTTGTGGTTAGTAAACCCTGGTACACTAACATAACTATGGAAAATCACAATTTTTAATGGGAAAATCCACTATAAATGGGCAATGTTCAATAGCTATGTTAAATTACCAGAGGGTAAACCCTTTGAAGTTCACCAACTGACTTGGTTGAATCTATGCATGGTACGATGTGCCGCCCCAAATTGTACGTCGTTTTTTTAAGCCATCGCAAACCTCTAAACCCACTTTGTAGGAAACCATTGTTTTCCACTAAGGCTTTCCTTCAGAATGTCAGTCAATTGGGATCATTAGCCCATTTCTTGAATGGAAAATCAAGGAAAACAATAATTACTGTATGTTTGAAACTAGGTAACCAATGGGGTATCCCTTCAAAGTTGGCATAACCAGGGACATGATAATTAACCACTGAACACTGGATTCGGGTTGCATTTTAAACGTTCAGGTACCAAATCTAAATGGGGTAAATTCACTCCACCCATATAAAGGAGCCCTTTAGCTCCTGTTGCAGGGACATTAACCAGCGCTCCACAGTTTCTCCAACTCTATGAATCTGAAGTTTGGAATTGTTAATCACTAGGTTTACTGTTTACCACATTACAAATCATTCACCCGACCTGACGTATAGAAAGTAGATGGCATAATGGGATATCAAAAATGTTCCACCTTAGATACAATGGATGGAAAAAAACATCTTCACCGGTGTGATGGGTGGTTTAAAGTTTATCCCATTTTTTTTAAGGGTTTACACATGTTTCAAGGTGATGCGGGAGTTCTTCCATCCACTCAGGATTTTTTTTGGCCAGTTTTTTTTGTTTGCCCATGATCAAGGTTTGCTCTGAATTTCTGGATCACCTCGGACTTTTTTATTTTCAAATCACAAGGTGGTTCCGTCCCAGTTGTAAGTTGGAATATCACCCACATTTATTGTAGGTATTATTATACCATAACTTCTACCATGAATGTCATCCATTAATCCGAAACCCTGATAAACTTACTGAACCAAAGCAGCTGAGCAAAAGACCTTGGGGCACCTTGCACACTTTGACCCTGTGTTTACCGCCGGAATCAATTCTATGAAATTCTTGGATCGTGTGCCGCTGGTGTACCCCCAATAATGTACATTTCAGTAAATTAATATTGACCCTGGCAGATAGGAGTTTCCACTTAAAGTCTATTTGTAAGTTCCATGTTAATTTACCAGAAGGTGTATCCATTGTTAATCATCAGTGTCAACGTATGTGATGGTCTGAATAGTATCCCAATAAATTGGTCACAGTCACAAACATCAATGAATCAATAACATGCAATAGTCATCATTCATCATGATCAAATATCAACAACTACTGGCAGTTAGTTTCAACCCCCCATGAAAATCAACTCGTCAATTGGGTATCATCATGGCATTCCTATGATGGAAGATAAGCAATATTAAATGCCACCAAACACATGGATTCTAGTTCATCAGAGGACATTGTTGTTTCCATAGAAAAAAAAACTCAATGTGTGTTCAATACATGTCCTAAACTCTATACAATTGCTTCATGGCAACCTTCGTGTTGATCTCTTGCTGTATTCTCGGTGGGCAATTCGTTCAAACCTAATACTGTGGTAAACCTAATATTAAGAAACCATCCCTGTCATTATAAAGAGGTTGTGAAAAATCAACGCCAAATGGTGGGTTTATTATTGGATTTTCCGCATTACTTAATATCCCACAAACGAAATCCTGGTAGAACCTCTTGGCTCCGTTCAGCTACTGGGATGCCGGATTGGGGGACCAATTTCTATTGGGAAAAAATCAATGCCATGTGGGTAAAACAATGTGATAAACGCAACATCTATGAAGTCCCTAATAGAAGTCCCTAGAAATGGATATGTGTAATAGAAGTCCCTAATTATCATTAACCATCTATGAGTATTAACCCATCATTTACCCACAGTATACTATATTATGATCCAGGTTGCTGTTCCATGGGTGGCATTCCCCTGGGTTGTAGTGTATACAGCTTGGAACCAGCTCTGCAGCCTACAAAATGGTGCCATAAACCGGGACTTCATGGGGCTACAAAATGCTAGTGCTTGGAAAAACCGTCTTAAGGATCAATTCCACAAGAAGATTACAGTAACATGTTCATTCAAAAATGTACTTTCATGGTCTTATGGAAAGTTTGAAATCTCAACTGATTCCTTTTTTTAAATCACCATCTGAATCGGCACTCAAGGGTAAAAATGTCTGGAAAGCACTGCAAATCTATGTGACATTCCACCAGCTGTGTAGACCAAGATAGGAGCTGACAACACGCTTGAGAACGGGATTTCCCCTCATGGACTGTGACATTCCCAATATCTTGGTTAGCACAATCCCAAACATAGATCAACTACTTGGTGGTTCATCCCAGTTAGTAAGTGGGTGTTAACCCCAATTATAAGTGGATTATTACCAACTGGGATGAGCAACCAACTAGGGTTTTGAACACTGTTCAATTGGCTATGTCTGTTATAACCTCCATTACACAACTATATAACTAGAAATAACTACAGAGATGTCTAGCAAAAATACGAGCAGTGTCAACTATAGAGATATCTAGTATAGATGTCGGGAGTCCACTATATAGTGACTATATAGACTATATATAACCTCAGAACCTCCATTTCTGGTTGGTAATGATCATCTCTTGATGTGTGCCCAGCTTTTTTTTAAAGACTGAGCCCTCCAAGGAGCCGTCATCATTCAACTCTTCAGACATCCGTCCCATGACCTGTTTTTCTGCGCAGGGAACACAAACAATGGGTTTGAAGTGCTTGAACCAAGCAGCATTGGATTAAAAAAAAACATATCAGTTGGATTTACAGCCTAAGTTGTTTTTAGCAACTTAATGTAACTTAGGTTGTTTTTCAGTAGTGAAACACCATGGGATCATTTATCAAATTCTCAGGTTTTTGATTCTTCATGGTTGCAGTGATGAGAAAAAAAAAACATTGACATCAACCATTGAGGGCGTCACGTGCCGTGGCTTGGTGGAGCTGTGGTGTTTGTTGCTTCATAACTGCATCAGCTACCCTCTGGTAAACTAACATAGCTATGGAACATCACTATTTTTAATGGATAAATCCACTATTTCTATGGCCATTTTCAATAGCAAACTGTTAGTTTACCAGAGTGTATGTTAATATATGTAGCCTCTAGTCATCAAACATGGCAATGAAAAATCCCTTATGTATGGAGGCTTGAATGGGAAATTCATCTATGCATGGGTGATTTTCCATCTATAGAAAACCCAATCGTTAGCCTCTTGAGGCAATGTCTTGCAGGATTCCTGATTCTCCCAGGAATGTATCCCATTGATCTGAGAATTATCCCAGATATTGTGTCATTTCGTTGAAATAAAGAAGCGCATCAAGCTGCATATATAATATCTCAGCGTCATCCCAGATATGATCTCACAAATCTTGGATGAATAAACACATCATCCTGGGTGATTTATAATAATTCACTAACCTGAAAAGTTCGGATATTTTGGGGATCTTCCCCCAAATCCTAACCATAATATCCATAATTATAGCGAGGGAGAACAGGGTTCGGTCGTGATGAAATTTACCCAGATATTATAGATGTGATGGATTTTTGTGGATATTCCCACTCTTGATCTGGGATATCCATCATTATCCAGCATTATAAAGTATTTGACTGGCCATATTTTTACTAAAATACCTAGTAACTAGGTTATGATCCATAATGGGTCATACAGTTATAATCTAACCATAGGTTATGATCTTGAAACCTCCATAATTCTGGGTAAATGAAATAATATTTCACGTTGACCTGAATAGTGCGGCCATTTGGAGATGATTTCCAATACTAACCATTCTTCCAGTGAGGTCGCAGTGAGGTGGTTATAATTTACCCAGATTTATGGAAAGCACCAAATAAACAGATCGAATCATCGTTGCTTCAGAAAACCCACCAGTCGCCAACATAGAGCTGCGACCTCCGCCCCTTGGAGCTTGAGGTTACTGAAAGTCGCCAGGGCCTCGGTTGCGGAAACGTGGCGTATGGTGATGACAGTCCCCTGGTGTTTGCACCGCGAATCCATGGAGGTTGTACTGGAAAAATGAAGGTTTTATGGAAATGAAGGTTCTATGGAAGATCTTCATTTTGCGCATTTCCATGCTTGAATTGACTACCAAAACAATATCACTTATCTGGAAAATGTCGCAAAACTTATTTGAAACCCTCTCTCACATTTTACTGACTATGCGGCATGAAACTACAGTATCAAACAATGGTTGTAAATGTGTTGCTAGGGCAAAACTGTACTCCAAACGCTGTACTCCTCAATCTTATTGTTGCACTGTGATCCACTGCACCCTTCAGATCGACTGGACATACACCATTATTCAAGGAAAACCTCATGGCATGGGACATTGTTTCCATGAAATTTTGCCCTTAAAAAATCTTTATATAAATATGACGTTTTCAGCATTCTGATGTTGGGCATGCTCCCCCCACTAACCCTCGTGTCTGCTGAGGAATATGACTTTTTATGGCGATCCCCCGGTTATGTTGCGCTATGTTTACCCACTCAACTGTAGATAGGATCACCAGAAAGCCACCAGTTTTGCTAGTTCTGATCCTAGTCCATCCAATTTACACTTATGGCCATTTATTAGTTTTAAATGAAATTATATCAATAGAATTAAATTTATAAATGAAATTAAATAATTTTATTATAAATGAAAGAAATTATACCATTTATTTATGGCCATAAATGGAATTCTACCTTCCATAACTGGTTGGTGGTGTACGTACCCCTCTGAAAAATATGAAAGTTAGTTGGGATTATTATTCCCAATATATGGAGAAATAATAGTTAGGATATATGATGGTATACTCTCTGGTAAACTACAATTGCAGTGATTTAATGCCATTTAATGGTGATTGATGGTGATTTGATGGTGTTTAGTGGTGATTGACCCTCTGGTAAACAAAGAGTTTGGTGTTCCAAACCACCAACCAGATATTATATATCAACCATGGTTTTCCTATGTTTTTCTTGTAGTTTCCTATGGTTTTTCCTATGTTTTTCTTATAGTTCTCTATGGTTTCCTCCTGGGTTCCACCTTTAAGTGCGGTCACCATTGACACATTCACCGATCGCTGCATGCTGAGAGACCATCTCTTCTGGGGTGGCATGTTTGTCCTGGAACTGTGGCTGACCTTGTTGGGTACTTTGAGGTGAAGGACAAGATCCTTACTTATATAGATATTTATTATGTATATATATATATGTATATGTAAATGTATATGAATATATATATATATATATGTATGTATGTATGTACGTATGCATGCATGCATGTATGTATGTGTATATACATGTATATGTATATGTATATGTATATGTAAATATTTGTATATATATATATATATATATATATTTATGTATATGTATATGTATATGTCTACGTATATATGTAAATATTAGTATAAATAATAAAAAAACATATGTATATGTATATGTGTACGTATAAATGTAAACATGTATATACATATGTATATGTATATGTACATGTACATGTATATGTATATTTATATGTATG
>Ga0126342_10009951_pt1 | contig 17017 bp, 15 predicted proteins | sample Cyp1metagenome_FD_92528 | JGI IMG/M metagenome (GOLD analysis project Ga0126342, IMG submission 92528) | Coral microbial communities from Lord Howe Island, Old Settlement Bay, Australia - Cyphastrea 1 metagenome | ecosystem: Host-associated > Invertebrates > Cnidaria > Coral ... | reverse complement strand
TGTTCATCAATGGCAGTCCTCAATGCGAAGGTGACAGGCCAGGCTGTACAGCAGGGCTCAATGATGGGCATACAGAATGGGCTCAATGATTATTACTAGACTTTGAGTTTACTCTTTATTATAGTTGTTTTGCCTCAGCATTGGTTGTATCTTACAATTAGTAGTGGGTTCATGTTGTCTTGTTACGGTATTTTATTGCTGTATGAGTGGGCTAGGATCTGAACTGTGTGTTGCAGCAATTGGTGTTGCACTGTTTGCATTGTCCCCTGTCATCAGGGGCCACGTGTCCACCTTCAACAGAATTATTCAATGTGTTGAAACCGGAAACCCCTATATTTATATATTTGATGGTAAAAACCATGGCTTTCCTGTAGATTTTCCCTTAAATTTACAGGAAACCCCGATCAATTTGATGGTGAAACCCCATGGCTTTCTCAGATTTTCCCTTTACATCCAAAACCAATCCAAAACGATGGCTGAATCCCCCAAAAATTCAGAAAAATCAATGGACTTCAGTTCAAACACTGGCTGGTTAGTGGTTTGGAACATGATATATGGTTAGTATGGTTATAGTTATATATGGTTAACACATGATGATATATATATATATATTCTGGTTGGTGACCGTTGGTGATTTGGAACACAACTGGATGATGACTTTCCATTTTTTGGGGGAAGAAGGTGAACAGGTGACTTTCACTCCATCATTTTTCAGAGGGGTAGGTGGCTCAACCAGCAACCAGCTGGGGTCGGAACCCTTGGAGTCGGTCCCCAAGTTTGATCGATGAAATACCTGGCTGGTGACCTTTGAAAAGCCCTGAAGTGATGGGAGAATACTATGGTTAATGTATGGTTTTTATGTATGGTTAATGATCACTATCCTTGGTTAATGTATATTAATTGATATATATACTGGTTGGTGGTTTGTTTGGAACATAACTGGATTATGATGGATTATGATTTTCCATTCAGTTGGGAATTTCATCATCCCAACTGACGAACTCCATCATTTTTCAGAGGGGTAGGTATACCACCAACCAGATACATTTGTTTCAAATATCACTTGATATATCCCCTGAAGCGATTGATACAACTCAATATGAATTGTGATCCAGTGAGAAAGGGGGATGGGTCAAAACCTATTACTGCCATATTTTGGGGAATAAACAGGCATAAACCATCTATTTAGGGTCCCCAGGGTACCAGGGTTTTGACTCATAGCCAAATATGTTGCCTCCTGTAAACTAGCATAGATGTGGAAACTCACCATTTTTGTGATCATTGTCCGAACGGGATACCATTGATTTACCACCCAATCCATCCAGTTTGGTTCCCGATTCCCATTAACATCAATTGTTTATTGCCCAAATCCCATATATATATATATATGTGCACATATCCTATAAACATATATATATATATATATATGTCCTGTATACCTATATATATATACCTATATATATATATACACAAAATATAATATATATATATGCATGTATGTATGTATCCTATGTACTACCCCATAAATTTCCGTAAAATGATGACTTCAGGTGACCACGCAGCCCATCACTGCGGCGAGTCCTGCGCCGATTGGCCCAGGCATTGTTTTGGCGATGAAAAATAGAGGAAATGGATAGGCATTGTATATATACAACACATATATATATATATGCATAAACTTGAATAGATACATACAAATGTATATATATATATATATGTATATATATATGTATATATATATATATGTATATATATATATACATGTATCTTTATGCATATATATATAGCCTATATGATGTAATATACATATATGGGATAAATGGGATCAATACACGGGCTAGACATACAATGTGTACTTATCCAGGTTTGTTTTTTTGTACCCACCAGTTGTTGGGCTTAGTTCACTACCAATCCACTTTGGCAGCAGTGGCACTTAGCTTCACTGGGATGTTTCTCTAAATGGTGTGTCCCCGTGTCCCTACAGTCCCCCATAAGTTCCACGTTTTCAACTTTTACAGTTACCCTCTGGTAAACTAACATAGCTATGGTAAATACTCACTTTTCAATACTTTTCATAGATAAATCTAGATAAATCAACGAACTAAATGGTTATTTTTAATGTTATTTTCAATCGCAAAGTGGAACAATCCCAGAGGCTACCACTGGGTTGTTGTAGTTTTACCATGCTTTGCCTTTGGGGTCAATTGCTCGGCGGTCCATTGGGTTCATCCCCTCCATTTTTTTACCAATGCTTGTACACAAATGGGGATGGATCAAAACCTTGTACCCCTGGTGAACATCAAATAGCTGGTAAATGGATGTTCATCCCCCTAAAAATGGTATTAATAGGTATTGATCCATACACAAATCTGAAACTATAAAGAGTTTTATTCAACAACAACGTGTCTAACTACAATTATAACGGTCATGTTTTAGTGAACATGAAACATGTACGCTTGTGAAACGCGCCTTGTTGCACAGACACAGGGATGAATTACATGCAACAACCGTTTGGGTCTGATTTGAATCATCATCGCATGGTCAGGGAAAAACAAACAATCTAAGAGGAACATCCAAATTATTATGCTACGGTTTACTCTTTGGGGTAGAATGCATCATAAGCCAAATCGGATCTTACCCATGGCCAGGATAAACTCAAGTAAATCACAAACATAAATATACCTCCTAAATACACATACAGGTGTATATACAAATATCTGGGTAAATTATAACGACCTCACTGTGACCTCACTGGAAATCATAGTTAGTAAGGGGAATCATCCCCAAATGGCCTGAATTAAGGTTAGTGAATTATTATAATTTGCCCAGATATATCATTCTTATATATTCTTATATGATCCCCCAAGCCTCAGAGCTCCAATAGATATCCCTTTTTTCGCATCGTTCCAGGCTCTGGCGCGGCAATTTCTCCACAGGTCGTCACCTGGAAAAACTGGTCGTGTCCAGGGGTGGGGAGGAAATGATGGGGAAATGTCGCCATGAACTGGGACATTTAACACAGAACCATGAAAAAACCATGGCTGGTTGCTGGTTTGGAACATGGCTTTTATACATTTTTGAAATTTTCCCCAAGAGTTGGGATGATGATCCAATCTGACGAACTCATATTTTTTATGGGGGTGGCTCAACCACCAAGCAGATGGGAATTCTGTGTAATTGCACAGATGTACCGTATCAAGGGGCACATGAAACAAACGAAAATGATGGTAAGCCATACAGTATTTTGAAATTTTGTTTGTTTATCGTATGGGTTACCATCATTTTAAAATCAACCGTTTATAGTTGAAAAATATGTTCACATGGAAACCCATACAGTATTTTGTTTTAGCCGCAGTAAAATGTATCGACTATGATGTGAACATATTTTTCTGCTACCTTAGAGGATGATCCCCGTTGAGAAAATCCTTCAGGTGTGCAAATCCTGGAGATGGAATAACAGTCTATAGATCAAAACATCTAAGAAACGCATCCCTGAATGGTTTTGGTTTTATGTATAATATAATACATATAATTATAATTATATATATATAAATTATAATATATATATATATTATAATATATATATATATATTATAATATATATATATATATATATATATATTATAATATATACTGTAAATATATATATATATATATATTATTATATTAGATATATAACTGTTCATGATGCCTTCCGGCCTTATCTGGGATTGCTATCCCAGGTGACTGGCTGATGTCAGCTGAGATCTTGATAAGTGGTTGGTAAGCCCAGTTTTAGTAAGCCCATATATGACATTATTTTATATAATTGTGTTGACAAGTTGTAACTACGGGTCTTAACCAGATTATACAAGAATTAATAATTAATGGTATGATCCTCCAAGCACCTTACTGGTTGGTGGTGACTGGAACATGAATGGATTATGACTTTCCAGAAACAGTTGGGAATTTCCATCCATCCCAACTGACGAACTCACTCCATCATTTTTCAGAGGGGTAGGCGTACCAACCACCAACCAGCTGGTTTCCGCCATCAGCACCCACCTGGCTCACCGGCTACGGATCAGGCGGCTTGTCCCAAGGATAGAGTTTTTATGATAGCCACCCTCTTGGGCCTGACAATTGGTATTGTGTTTTTCCTATTGATCTATTATGATCTATTCAGTTTATTGGATTTTTGATTATTTTGTTGTTCATCTTTTGATGATTTTAAGCCTCTTTATCTATTCAATTCACCCTTGCATCTGTAAATCTATTGATTATACCCTCTGGTTATTTAACATAGCCATGGAAAATTGCCCATTTATAGATGGTTTATCTATTAAAAATGCTGGTTTTCCATGGCGAACTGTTAGTCATAACCAGATGGTAGTCCCCAGTTTCCTCATTATGATGGCCAAAAAAAATTCGTTATACACTTGGCCACTTGGATTTGGTTCCCTCTAGGTGCCACTTAAATGTCATGGCCAGTTCAGGGGGGTAGATAAATCATAGCCACAGGTGAAATTCATTGTTTGAGTCTAGTAACTCTTCATTAATTTAACTCCTCCAGTTAGTTTTAAATACCCCGTGGTCATCATGATGCTCAAAACTGAAAGTTACCATCCATACTGGCACGAACTGGAGCATTTCTGGTCGTTGGCAGGTCACGACGTCCCACGTCCTTGACCAAAGTGGTACCTTGGTGTAGCATGTTCCAACTGAACCGGATTATGATGGTTGAATTATATATGTTGAACATGTTTGAAGCAAATATCATGTTGAACATGTTGCATTTTGTTTAAAAACCATAGAATTGCATTCACAAAGATTGGTTAATTAAAGCAGTGTAATTTGTTTGGCATTTTTTATGGTCCACCAATAGGTCAAACTATTAACCATAACCTTGAATCGTTTAATGTGTAGCAAAAACACACCTTTTTTTGTGGGTCTACTAGAGTCTTATTAGAGTCTATTAGTATTCCATTTTGGCTGCATAGCTGTTGGTTTTCTTCAGTGGTGCATGCGTTCTCTTGACAGTTGGGAACATCTTCGACGGCCAGGATAAAATTGGCAGATTACCAGGGATCCAGAGGGTATGTAGTTGGGATGGTTGGCTGAGTTCTGCTGAGTTCTTTGGTAAGAAACAGGCCGACTTATCATGATTAATTACCTTTCTAAATTATTACGACCTCACTGCGACGTCACTGGAATGATGGTTAGTAAGGGTAACTATCCCAAAATAGCCTTATGTCAGGTCAGGTTAGTGATGGTTAGTGAGTTATTATGATTTACCCAGATGATATGGTCTTTTTCCCAAGTCTATCAAGATTCCAATGTTAAGATCTACCGTTCCTGAAACTAAGACACTGAGAATCCTCAGTTTTATTCGGGTTCGGTAGTCTTCCAACCCCCAGTCTCATGGCAGGGTCTATGTTAGTTGGTAGGTCGGTAGGTAGAACTTTTTTTGAAGCAACGGCAAATTTAATACTTTTGCTTGAGCTCGCATCTTTCACTTAGCGCTCAATTTTGTGATTGCTCCAAGTACCACAACCGAAAAAGAAGCCTTTCGACCTGCATGGTCAAATCATCCACAGACCGAGGTAAACCAGAAAGTGCCGTGCCAAGTGAGGCCGGGCTGCTAAATTTTGGGTGCGTACAAACACGTGCCTCTTTCAGGCTGAACATAGATAACATAGCCAAGTTGGGATGGCCCAGTATGCCTCCAAAAATTGGATATGATGACTATAGTAAAAGTACTTATAACTATAGTTACTTATAAACCCCATTAACTATAGTTATAAGTACCATAAACCATACCTCAGTGATGGTGATGCCCTCTGGTAAACTAACAGTTTGCTATGGAAAGTCCTGGTGTTTAGGAAGTAAATCAACTACCAATGGGCCATATTCAATAGCTAATTGGTCGAACTTTTCAGCTTGGTGACTTACTAAATGTATCCAGAAAAATGGAGAGCCAATGGATGTTGTGTTGCAAACTTTTTTTTAACAAGCCCCAAAAATGGGAGTGCCATCTGGTAATCGAACATAGCGATTCTCACGTATAGAGTATAATATATATATATACATATATGTGAATAGTTCGATGATTTTCTCAGCGCAATAAAATGAAATAAACCTCCATTTATAGAACTTGTCTGTGGGGGGTTCTATTTCCAAATTTGATGACCAGAGGATAACCATCAGGTGAAACCCTGTGAAAGTGCTTGGGAGAAGCATGTTTGAGCCAGTTAAACAATGGGATCAAGGTATCCTTATTGATTTCTTATGATTTTGTTGATGAACTAAGAACTACGGGTCAAATTGTAATGGATGGTTTCATTTTAACATGATTTATGTTGGTTTTCATCCATTGAACTCTCCCAGCTGCGAGTGCAGAGACCTGCGGCCCGACCTACCTTTCGGATGGCGCATCGAGATAGTGTGGATGGAATATCCGGAAGTTTCATCAAGCTTTAACATAAAGATTGTGTGGGTAGTCATTTGGTCAACTGTCTTTCATTCTGGTTGGTGGTTTGGAACATGTTTTATTTGTCCAGAAACAGTTGGGAATTTCCATCCATCCCAACTGACTTTCACTCCATCATTTGGGGTGGGTTGAACCACCGACCAGCTTCCATTCTATTTATGAACCACGGTTTTAGTGATGTAAACCCAGGATTATGCCCCAGTTTGTTCATGGAGTGGTAGCATGGCTTTTTAAACAGCATGATTTTTGTGGTAACCCCTTAATAGAAATAGTAGCCAGGGTTTAGACAAAACTGCGCCACAAGCATTTGTAGAACCAGAACCATTGTCCAAAATCCTACATTATGAATTTTTGTTACACAGGATCTATAGTATGTATATCATACATGATAATATAACCATTGTCATTAATCAAATATAGTATGTTACAAATAATGATTATATACTTACTATAGTATAACATACTTGTATATATGTATCTGGGTAAATTTGATCGCGACCTCACTGTGACCTCACTGGAATCATGTTTTATTTTAGGGAAATCATCCCCAAATGGCCCAACAATTCAGGTTAGTGAATTATTATAATTTACCCAGATAAGTATGGAAAATCATAATAACCATTATATACTTACTAATCTTACTATAGTATAACATACTTGTATATATGTATATACTATGCTTTTCTGAGGCCAGTGATGAGAACAACTGGATTCTTTGGGCCCTTCAGTTTGGGATCCCCAGAACCATGGCTGACTATGACTGGGGCTTTCCTAGTCGTCAGGCCCCTAAGTCAGACGCTGGGTGGTTTAGAACATTTTAGAACTGGGGGTAGCCCTATGGCCCTATGGATTAGAAACCTCCTTATTTTTTTTTGGGGGGGGGATTGTCAAGCGGTCAACATGTTTGATTACCATAGCGGCTATGATCTATTCATCGGGGAACTGAAAAAATGATCATTTTTTTGTGAGACCTGAATTCTTGGCCATTCTTGGGTCGGATACGGAAAGCGATGTTTTTTTTTGGAGTCCCCAGTTCCAGAAACCCTCAAATCTGATATGATCTTGAGTTGGCAGTTGTTTCTCCAAATTTCTCCAAATGTGAATTATTATCTGGTTGATCATTATTTCTGATCTTGATCATTATTATCATTGTTGCATATTGTTGCCAGCTCATGATCTTGACTTCCAGTTGAATTCCAGAGAGCGCGAGAAACCTACAGAAAGCGCACCTGTTTCTATGCATGGTTCAAGGAGATGGTTTTTTGTTTAGTATTTTGGTGATCCATATGTTGAGGTGCCAAAGGGTTCCATAAATGTGGTCATTTAGCAACACAACATCCATTTGAGAATAGATTCAGTCATTAAACTATCATTAAACAACCATTAAACATTATTAACAATCATTAAAAAAAACTCTTAAAAAAAACATGTTTGATTAATGTGCTCAAGTACGTGAACTTGCATGCAACCTATGGCAAGGACGTTTGGCTCCCTGGTTGTGGGTGCAAACCATTGAATCTCCCGCTCTTCAAATCTTAAAATGCTTGGTAAGTGGTGGTTCATCCCTCGAAAATATCTCAAATCCCATTAAAATCCTACTATCTACCAATAGTAACCAGTTGGTAATTGGTAACTAATGGTTGGTAACTATTTTGTCAAAAATATAGTACCAATAGTGTATCATAGTTACCAACTGAGTTACCCAACTGGTGCAGGATTTTTTCCCTCCACCGTAGCTTGAAAAATCCATAGCCAAGCTCAGTTTGTCAACGGTCTCCATCTTTGGGAAAACACACGATTTTCCGGGCTGAGAACATGAATACATTATACAGATTTATACAGTACTTTATTATTATTACTATTATTGTTATTATTATTATTACATTATTATTATTATTATTATATATTATAATTATAGTTGATCATACTCGAAAATCCAAAGTTCACAGATTCTAAGGATTTCTAAGGTTGAACATGGTTGAACATGGCCCCAAATTCATACAACCATCCCTTAAGTTTGGTTTTTGTCAGGTCCGAATTTTCACCGCAACCAGCTGAGGCCATCTTTATTGCTTCTGTTGTTGCTGGCAGCTGCCATATGTATACGAGGCTTTCGCGCGAACGCCAGCACCAGCTTTTTGGGGTGCAGCCTGCAGCCTATCACTTTTTATATTGGTGGCTAACTTGGAGGCTACCCATAAACTAAGAATAAACCATGAATAAACCGGGCTTGACATTTTGAGTAGTGGGATTCAACGTCCATCCTTTCGCCAAAATGCGAATGTCATCCAGACTGTCAAAGGCTGAATGAAAGCCTTGATGATCGGGAAAAATTACCTTGAATCTGGTTGAATCCGTATGAGAAAACAACTCACCCGCTTAAAAAATCTAAAATATGAATGTATTCTGTTTGTTGTCTCCAATAATTTGTATATGTTCAAAGATGTTTTAATGGTTTCAGTGGAACATAGTGGAACTAGGAACCAGAATCGATCAGCACATGCAAGTCATGAGGTCCTGAGGTACCCTCTGGTAATCAAACTTAGCAATGGACAATCCCCTATAAATGGAGGTTTTAGATGGTTTTGCTGAGAATGACCAGCCAGCCAATGCATACCTTTTTGACCGAAAGCAATATGATCCATCAATATTTCTCAAAATTTGGTGATCAATGGATGTGAAATCATTGAAGATTTTGCAGTTCTGTTGTCAAACCATCTAATTGGCATGTGGTTCTTCCCTTTTTCGCTTAGTTCTCGCAAAACTTGACGTTTCCAATCTTGGTGATGGAAATCGGGTCCATCCGATCGACAAAATCACAGCAGCAATGCGTGCCTCTCACAGCATACCAGGTGGTGCCTCCAAAGTATAACTTTGTTTGTGATTTGTGACCTCCATATCTATGGATATATCCACCGTATATCCTACTTAGCCTAGTGAACTAAACGAAGTTTGCTAACGTCTGGGGCCCCCACGAGCCCCACAGCAGGTGAGAGTGATCTTTCGGATTCCGAAGATGATTCGCTGGGTTCCCCAGGTTTTTTTCTGCGCCATTTTGATCACTGTAATTCACCGATGAGTAATCCATGTTGGACGGTTTCCAAGGTTTAAACGACCCATGTCTGGTGATAGAATAGCTACTATTATTGGTTTGATTTGATATTTTTTGTTTGATGATGTTGTAAACATTTGTAAACTATATATGATTTTATACCGCCAATAATTGGTGGTCATCCATTTTGGGTGATATTTGCTGCTATTGTGGATGGTTTCTGGCATTGGTTCTGCCACCTTGTAGTATATCGCCATACTTGACATCAATTTCTTATAGGCTGCCTCAGATTTCAATGGCCATTCCAGGATCCTAAATTGGAGGTACCTACCATATATAAGGCCTATATAAGGCCTATGTAAGGCCTATGTAAGGGAATATCCCCACAAAATATGGCCAAACATATGGTACTAACGTACCTCCATGCATTGGATCCTGGAATTCCCATTGATTTTTCTTTGAGTCAGAAGATGGGAACATTCTATTTCTTGGTCATATGGAGAATCACCATATTTACCCTCTGGTAAACTAACATAGCTATAGAAAATCACCATTTTTAATGGGAAAATCAACTACAAATGTGGTATTTTCAATAGCTATGTTAATTTACCAGAGGGTAGTTGGTAAACCATCTAAACTATGGACCATGTTACAGGACTAGGATGGGGCCCCCAAGGAATTGCACAGTTGCCTTGTTTCAGTGTCTTAACATGTCTTAACTATGGTATATGGTAGATATACAGTAACTATAGTTAATGGGGGTTATGGTTTGTAAACCAACTTACAACTGAGGGGCCCCTTCCTGTAACTATTTTAAAGTTTACAGTCTACTGGAGGGCAATCTGCCACTCTCTCTCTCTCTCTCTTTCACGTGCAGGCCAAAAGGGAAAAAGACCTTATGAGTAAGCTGCTAGCGCGTATATCATATATATACATAGTTTCTTCCCTTTGCGACAACGACAACAACAACAACATTTGATTGGTAAAGGTATCATTTACCCAGATATTGTTCTCATGTTTCGAGTTTACTCTTGTTGTATATCTTATTGTTCACATTTTTTGAACCCGACTTGTTTGTTTCTTAAACTATCACAAATTCATATGTTTGATGTTTTGAAGCACCATCGTTGTTGCTTCATACACTCTGGTAATCAAACACAGCACTTTTTTCAATCCAGCCTTTACTTCGATTTTTTTGTTCATTTGAAGGCAATAAACCTCCATGCATGATGCATTTCATTGTACCCTCTGGTAAACTGCCCCATAGCTATAGAAAATCACCATTTTTAATGGGAAAATCAACTATACATGTGGTATTTCCTTTATTTTTACTATATCTTTCCCAGAAAAACTTCCCGTTTCGTTTGGGGATTTCCAGTAGAACCACGTGGCTGTTGACAGAGGGTCCGGGAAATCAGGAAACTTCCGCCCGAGCTCTTGGACGTTTCAACCTCAGAAGTCAAGTGATGTGGAGATTTCAATCATGTTTGATGGTTAAATATGGTTAAATCACCCATTTCCCATAGATTTCACCGAGATTTCAAGCTGCCTGGCCGGACATCGACAAATCGGCCGGACATGTCCGGCCTGACATATGGGCCTCAAATGGCCCATTTGGTGATTCAACACCATGGGTTTTTTACTGTCAAAAAACATGAATGTTGTCATATATACCCTCTGGTAATTTAACGTAGCTATTGAAAATGGCCCATTTATAGTTGATTTAGCTACTATAAATGGTGATTTTCCATAGTTACGTTAGTTTACCAGAGGGTATATATATATATTAAATATATATATATATATATTCATCTTAATGGTTAATAATGGTTTTCACAATGGTTATTTTTTTTAATCATAGATTCATGACATGTTTAATATGTTAATCTAATATAATGATTATATGAATTGATAATGGTTAATAATGGTTAATCATGGTTAATCATGGTTTGACATGGGGTCAACTATCATGGTCAATGTTGTGACCACATTTCTTCGTTGATGCTTCTGTTTGAAACATCAAGTTGTGTTTTTTGAAACGCAACGTTATATTGATATTGATGTTTCATCAATTCAATACACATTTAAGACTGGTTGGTGGTTTGGAACATTTGGATTATTTTTCAATTCAGTTGGGAAAAATAATCATCCGAACTGACGGGCTCATATTTTTCAGAGGGGTGGGTATACCACCAACCAGAAAACATTGGGGGTTTAACAAGAATAATGGATTCAATCACCAACGTTGGGATTGCAGCAACTGGGGGTTTTGACCAGCACAGGGTCTTCACCCAGGAAATAGCAAGGACACATGGGAAACGACCCTGCAAACATTGGCGTTTGATCGCCGACTTACGAACCACTGTTGCTACTTGAACTTGGCTTGGATCGAATCCCTTCTTTGTTGGTGAATATCTCATATGTGATGGTGAATTTCCCATGTTGAAAGCACTACATTGCATCTATTATCATCTATTAATATCTATTTCATACAAGTGGATCACACCAGTCTCCATCATGAACAGCAACAATACTACTCGTACATGTTTAATACTGTTTACTTTTCAATACTTTTCATACTTTATAACATTTTTTATATTTTTTATACTTTCGAATACTATTTCATAGGATTCTATAGTTACTATGTGATACATCCAATGCCAAGTTTTTCACGCGGCGCTGTGGGTCAAGTCGGTACCCCAAAGATGGGAGTCACAGTGGAAAGGCTGGAGAGGCCCAAGCTACCAGTGGAAAGGCCCGTCAGTCAGTTTAAGTCACCCAAATTATGGAATGTATGAAGCCATTAAGTCACACCATTTATAACTTTTATAACTTGATATAGAGGTTACAACTGGTTTATCATGGTTTAGCTTATACAAAGTACAGGATATTTTTGGGCTAGATGGCTTAAGACCTGCAGGTCTTTAAGACGACTTGACCCAGCCAAACGTCCAGGCCGAGGAGCTCCCGAAGTGGGATTACAGCTACACGGGCGCCGTGGTCCGGACAGCCAAGCTGGTGGCGATGCCCTCTTTGAACATGGTGAGTTCACCTTTTCGAAAATATCGGAAAACTAGTAGCGACGGATGGGGCCCCCAAGATAGGATGGGGCCCCCCAGTGATGTTTGTTGGTTTATAAACCATGAAATAACCACCATTAACTATAGTTATATCTACAATAAACCATAGTTAAACCACTTATAAGGCAACTTAGCTATCTTGGGGGCCCCATCCTGTACTGGTTGCTGGTTTAAGGAACATGTTTTTTTCTCCATATCTTGGGAATTTCATCATCCCAACTGACGAACTCCATCATTTTTCAGAGGGGTGGCTCAACCACCAACCAGGCTAAGTTGAGACATAAGTGGCTTAACTGTGGTTTATGGTAGATATCACGAACTAGATAACTATGGGGTTTATAAACCAACTTATAACTGGGGCACCATCCTGTGGACAAATCATGATTTAACCATGGCAAAGCTGAGTATGTTTGAAGCCCAGAAACTCGTGCTATTTCTATCGGGGTTCCAATTTCCACTACAGAATGGCAGGCCTTGTGGCCCCTATGAATGCTGTTTTAGTATATGATTTTATAATATTTTATAGACAACTTGGGGCTGAGGCCCACACTTTGTAGGCTGGGACTTTTTTCCATTTTATCGTCACCCCCGTCTTGTATTTTGAGAGCATTTTATCGGCTCGCTGTTTGCGATCAAACAGGAATCGCAGCAGAGCCAGAAATCATGTTGTAGGCCCGTGTGACTTGACACGATTTTGATCCCTTTGCTATCCTTTGAACGCCATTGTTGCACAATCCCACAGTTGGATTTTTTGTGACAGTGATTTTTTCCAGTTGTTACATCCCCCTTTAAATTTCCAATACAATTTGGTAGTGAAGAAGCTTATCCAAGGCCCTTATTTAGTAGACAGAGTTTCCAGGCACTACCACCTTGTAGACTCAGGTCCAGCTTTTTGTAGAGAAAAATGCAGGGTCCACTACTAAATGGCTGGCTCCAGCTTCACCACCCTAATTCGATGAGTGATCTATTTCTGGATACCGTATTGCTTGGTGGTGTTGATGTCATGCTCTTGTTTATTTGATCATATTTATGGAACATATCTTTTGAACCTGCTTAAACTGATTTGTACCAACACAAAAAAAAACTGAACATGTGCCAAGCAGTAGCTTCCTGTAATCAAACATGGCAATTGAAAATCCACCATTTAGTTCAAAGATTTTCCCAGTCAAATCATTATTAACCATCATTAACCATATATTAACCATATATTAACATATATTAACCATATATTAACCATTTATTAACCATATATTAACCATATATTAACCATATATGAACATATATTAACCATATATTAACCATATTAACATATATTAACCATATATTAATCATATATTAACCATATATTAACCATATATATTAGCCATATATTAACATATATTAACCATATATTAACCATATATTAACCATATATTAATCATATATTAACATTTATTAACCATATATTAACCATATATTGACCATATATTAATCATATATTAACATATATTAACCATATATTAACCATATATTAACCATATATTAACCATATATTAACCATATATTAACCATATATTAACCATATATTAACCATATATTAACCATTTTCCCAGCTAACTAAACCTGCATTTTCTTCAGGGATTTTTGAGGCACTTTTGCCGCCATGTTTGTACCGATGCTTATCCCCACATGCTCCATGCGTGGAAGATGTTTGGATGATTACCCTGCACAACTTGGGATATTGGTCAATACCCTCTAGTCATAGAGGCACACATATGTGTGTGTACATATATATATAGATAGATAGACAGATAGAGATAGATAGAGATAGATAGAGATAGATAGAGATAGATAGATATAGATAGAGATAGATAGAGATAGATAGAGATAGATAAATATAGATAGATATAGATAGAAATAGATAGAAATAGATAGATATATATATATAGAGATAGATAGAGATGGATAGATATAGATAGAGATAGATAGAGATAGATAGAGATAGATAGAGATAGATAGATAGGGATAGGTAGATATAGATAGATATAGATAGAGATAGATAGATATAGATACAGATAGATAGAGATAGATAGAGATAGAGTTAGATAGATAGATAGATAGACAGATAGATAGACAGATAGATAGAGATAGATAGATTGATACTTTACGCAACTCCCTATCCGATACATGGAGCTTATGAATACAATAAGTAGATGTTTGGATTAGCAACCCAAAGCACCCAGTCGATGATTGGAAAAAACATGCAGACCTGATGCGCCTCTATGAAAAACCTACCCATTATGTAAATTTGCTTAGTGCTGTCGATGTTTCTGTCTGTTGCCTATCATGCCTACATTTGATTGTGGTTTCCATGTGGTTTCAAATTGATTACCCTCCGGTGTCCTCCGGTGATCAAACGTAGCAACGGGAAATCCAAGACTTACATGGAGCGCCATAGTTCGCTGGGAAAATCATCTGTAAATTGGCCATGTTCCATACCTCGAAAATTGCCGGAGGTTTTTTTCTCACGAGAGACTGCCAGTGCTTTCTTCACCTCCAAAAAGGATTGGTCCAAAGGCGACGTGGGGGGACCCTCCCCCATTTCTACCGGAGCTGCTCAGAGTCTCTACTCAGCGCCCCAGTTCCTCACCGCCGCTGCCACACAGTTAGCCGTTCTGAGCTCACATGCACCAGATCCGTTTGCAAAAGCAACTTTCATATTCAACCATCCCATTTTCATGACAAGCTGGTGTATAAAAAAACTATGATAATCATGGTTTCCACTTCAATATATCATAATATATCTATATATATATAGATGGTGTATATAGAAGCTGGAAATGATGTTTCAACTTCCATTTCATGATATTGTCCATCCAAAAAAACACGTTTAACTCTGGCCGTTGCCTTCAATCTCGCAGCGATCTACACAGCTGGAGATTCGTCGACATGGACGCAGAAGAAAACTTTGAACGAAATTGGAAGGCTGCAATGATGGGTTTTCATGAGGATATCATAGGATATTATATACCCTCTGGTAAACATACAAAAAGCGAACTGGAAAATGGCCATAGAAATAGTGGATTTACCCATTAAACATGGTGGTTTTCCATAGTTATGTAAACGTTTACCTGAGGGTATTGATGGGGTAAATACAAGGGTTGCCTTGCATTAAGCAAGTGTAGGATTATTTATGAATGATGGGTTTTTGATGGGTCAATAATGTTCATGCCCTGCAGGACAGCATTTATATAGATCTGGAAAGCGATGGGACAACCGGTTGGGAAAATTGATGGACATACTACAACTGGTTGGTGGTTTGGAACATGTTTTATTTTTCCATATATTGGGAATAGTAATCCCAACCGACTTTCATATTTTTCAGAGGGTAGGCTCAACCACCAACCAGACAATGTGGGTAGACTCTACATTTATGTAAACGTTTACTCTAGGGTGTATTCATGGATGTCCGAAATTCTCATTGCTTGGTTGATTAATAGAGGTGTGTCCCCCACAACAATCAGTAGGTAAATGATAGTAAATGGCATACCAAATTTGGGAATTTCATGATCCCAACTGACTTTCATATTTTTCAGAGGGGTAGGCTCAACCACCAACCAAAAATCGTCCTCTCTATTTTTTCCACCTGGACACTATTTATAGTGGGATAGTAGGATTAAGCCAACCCGTGCGGATTTGGGGATTTTTGGGATGAGAAAATGGTGGGAGAGTGGGATCGAAAAACTGGGGACAGAACTAGGGTTTCTGAATCATGGGATAGGATATACAAGGGATTTGTAGCAGAGGATTTAACGCAGTTCTGGCGATTTAACCATGATGAAAAACCATCATGAAATTCGTCAAATTCGTCTATTCATATAGATGGGGATGGATCAAACGATTAATCTGCTTGGTGGTTTCAAACATTTGGATTATTTTCCATTTCATTTATGGGATGTCATCCGAAACCCATTGACGAACTCCATCATTTTTCAGAGGGTAGGCTCAACCACCAACCAGTAATGGTCTACTGAATGGGACAAGGTTTTGATGAGATAACGATGGGCGGAATCATTGGGGATTTGACCAATCATTGGGGCAAAAAAGCATTGAACATGGCCCAGTCGAAATAGTGAGTTTTCCCCGTAAAAAAGACACATGTTTTTCCAGTTCGTTATGGGACAGTTTACCAGGCCGGGTAAATGGATCGCTAACTTTTGGTGCTAACAGTGATTCAAGCAATGGGAATTATCCCATGTTTTTTCCTCATGGGATTTTTGACCATCAAAAGAAAAGCTATGGATTTAACAAACAAGTACAGTGGAATGCTAAAGTCGTGCCTAAAATTTGGAAATCATCGTAAATAGCTGGGGAGCACTTGATTTGAAAAGTCGTGCCTTTTTAGTAAAACGCATAGGAATTGCAATGTTTTGTTGG
>Ga0126342_10009950_pt1 | contig 17018 bp, 15 predicted proteins | sample Cyp1metagenome_FD_92528 | JGI IMG/M metagenome (GOLD analysis project Ga0126342, IMG submission 92528) | Coral microbial communities from Lord Howe Island, Old Settlement Bay, Australia - Cyphastrea 1 metagenome | ecosystem: Host-associated > Invertebrates > Cnidaria > Coral ... | reverse complement strand
CCTGCCCAAGACTAATTCAGGGTGCACATGGGCAGATGACAGGCGATGAAGGTGCAGTGCAGGGCGCAATGCTGCAGGGTGTCTTACTGGCTAGTGTGTGGCTCAGGCCTATGTGTGTGTGTGTATGGCTGAGTCCGTTTTGTGTGCGCAGATGATTTGTATCTGTGCGCGTGACGGAGTTAGATCTGTGTGTGTGGCTGAGTTAGATCTGTGTGCGTGGCTGAGTTGGATCTGTGTGCGTGGCTGAGTTTTGGCTGTGTGCGCCGATGAGTTGGATCTGTGTGCGTGGCTGAGTCATTTACCCGTAGCTGATCAAGATAAGGCTGACCATGGCCAATAGCGAATGTTCCGAACGGAACTCTCATCTTGACCCATGTTTTGGAGTGCCCAGTCAGTCGTGAAGTGAAGTATTTGGGGAGAAGTAAACCTGCACAATTAGGCAACTGGTCTATCCAATTCCTTTGATATCTTTGATGTGTTTTGGGGAGAAGTCTAAGCGTCATGAAAAAGAAAGCAACAATTCATGTTTCCGAACCATTTTTCATGTGTACGCAATCTCTCACAAAATAGATAGAACCAGTTTAAAACTGTTTAAAACAATATATGCCCACTGTTTTTGATTTACACGTTCCCACCAAGGCTCTCATTTCTCCTGTGAAATGCTTCCTTGGTGAAATCCAAAAGTTTAAAAGTTGATCCCATCACCAGATGAAGTAAGCCCAATAAGGATGACTTATGCCATGAATACTGTATTATATGGGTGTACATCCAAATGATGGAAACTATGGAAACCATGAATATTGAATAATGATGTTTTTTTTAATGAATAACACCGTTGATGGGATGATGTTTATACCAAGCCAATAAGCCATTCTCAATTAAGGCTGATGGGATGATGTTTATACATGTTTATACATGTTTATACCATTTAAGGATGACCCTGTTTATGACTACGATGGCGCTTATGCATTGGATACGGGTCTGGGCTCATCCCCAATGGGCTGAAATGGGCTGATTTTTCCGAGGACGGCCCTGTGGCAATCGGGCGCGTGTTCCAACTTCCACTACTTGGACTTTCTGAATTGCGCCGCGGGTCGCTCCAGGCAGGGGATGAATTCAATGAATGATTACTCCGGAAAGGTGGCAACAAATGATGCAAAAAAGATCTACTGCTGGGCTTGACTCGGGGGGTGAGTCATGGTCCTTGCAAGGCAGCCGGGTTCGTGTTTCGTCGATTCCAGCAGGTTGATCCCATAGGATTGTTGAAGGATCAGGTACCCCCAGCAGAAGGTCATTCATCTGGGTAAATTTAATCACGACCTCACTGTTCTCCCGAACCCTGGTTTATCATGGTTTATTTTAGAGAAATCATCCCCATTCATGGCCAAACTATTCAGGTCAGTGAATTACTATAATTTACCCAGATTCATGTGTATCCATTTGTACATGACTCACCTATTCCAAAAATGTGGAATTCCCAGTCAAATTGATCAAATTGGGTTGCCAGAAAGCAGTAGACTCAGTAGACCCAATGCCATAAACCGTCCCCAACATGACCATGGTGGGACTTCAACCATCCCCAAATTAGTACATTTATTGCTGGGTTTACCACATTAAGAGGACTGTTGTTGTTCAACTGTGTTTAACCAAAAATGACTATATAGTTTATTTGATCTGTGTTTAATTGTTTAAGCAGCAGATCCTCTATGAATCCCACATTTTCCCTCGCCAGGAATGACTTCTCTCAGTACCCGGTCTTCCCATGGGTCATTGCAGACTACACCAGTCCCTACCTCAACTTGGAGGACTGCCCCTCCGGGCCAAGTCAGGTTTATCCAACTCGGTCACCGCTTCCATGGCAAACCTCCTGCTGGTTGAACTAAGTTGAACTATGTTTCAACGTTGGTGGCAAACCTCAAAACCGTCTCGTTGTACATACCATATTGTTTCGCTGGTAAGCAATTTCCGTGTTGTTTGTTGCTTAACAGTTTTACACAATCTATCACGGCTAAAGGTGCTAAAGCACAAATCCCTACTATCGATGTTTCTTGGTGAGATCCGATTTCTGGTCGGTCAAATCAAGCATTGTTTAAGTTGCGAAATCCTGATAACTACCTCGGTGGAACTACCCTCTGGTCAACAAACATAGCTATTGAAAATGGTGATTTATAGTGGATTTACCCATGAATGGATATGAATGGTGATTTTCCCATCCGTTGTTTGTAAAGGTTTCCCATTTCGGGTCCAGGAGCCCCGCAGCTTTCGCGACCTGTCCAAGCCGGTGGGTGCCTTGTCGGAGAAGCGGCTGACCTATTTCCGGGAGCGCATGGCCGGGATGCCGGAGAATCAGGAGCCATCCTTCGGTCGGGGGGAAAAAACCATAGAGAGATGGAAAAGCCCATGGGGAAACCGGGGTTTAGCCGGGAAAGGAAAATGACAATTATGATTTAAATGATGTGGGGAAAAGCCACATCATTCCACATCTATAGTCAGTTTACTGGAGGTGAATTGTTGATGTTTATTTTTGTTGCTATGTAATACCTGATAGTCGGATTCTCTCAGTAATTCGGGGGTCAAGCCTAGCCAATCCAAAGCCTGCGCGCCCTGCGAATTGGTGGATTTCATGGAGGGTATGAAAATGGGCATCGAAATGGTGGAGGAAAATTGCCACATTTTACAATGTGGGCCCCCAAGATAGCTAACTTGGTGAACATAACTCCAATAACTATGGTTTATGGTACATGATACGAAGCAGTTGATTGGGCATACCTTCGCCATTTGCACTCATTGGGAAAGCATGGCAGACGGAAATTTTGTGCCTGCTCAACGTAGCAAGGGAGAATGGTGAGCTCAACGAGGTGACCAACAGCTGTTCAGCCCTTTTTTTGTCGTCCGTGGTGAGACCTGCAAAATCCTCAAGAGTTGTGTCCCTGAGATCCGTAGGTTCAGATAGTGCTGATAGAGCACTTGCATTTGCTGCATTGACACATCGGAGAATAGGATTTGCGTGAACATTTACATGAGAATCATGGTTTGATCATCAAACAACTAGGGTCTCCACCATCAAATAAGATACCAACAGAACCAATTCTCCAAATTGTATCTTCTGCCACCAGGAGCGCTTCCTTTATGGCACTCACTATTCCACGCCAGCGTGACCCATGCTGGCCATTTTGCCCTTCGGATCCCGGGGATTCTTATGATTTTGCAGATCACTGGAAATTCAATAAAATAATTCCAAAATAGGACATTTGGTTCTTGCTGTAGCTTAACTCATCTTAATTCCATTTTTATGGGATTTATATGGGATTTATATGGGATTTACCCCCTGGTAAATAAACAGTTGGACCCTGAAAATCACCAATTTTTAATGGAAACTAATCTGCCAACCCCGATGACTGGCAGGGTCGAACTGTTAATTTACTGGAGGGTAACTCATCTTAATTCCATGTTTGATGTTTTTTTGTTGCTGTGATTTCCGATATTTCCGCCGGCGGAATGAAGAAGTGTGGCGGACACAAAGCAATCAGGGCTCCTGGCCATTAAGTTGGATCTTATATGTGTTTATATGAGATTGGCAATATTGGTATAGGTCAAATGTTTGGGGGGTAGCCCCCACAAAATAGAAATAAATAGGATGGCTTAATACTATGACATGCAATGGGTATTACTATGACTATGACTCAACGACGCCCGGAAGAAATGTGCGTCTCCTTGTTTTACAGCCGCGGAGGTACGTCATCTACTGGCTCTTGCGATCAATGCCTGAGAGCTCCGTGGCACCGAAAGTTTCGTGGGAACTCTTTTTGGAGGTTGCAGGGCTTTTTTGAACCAAAAACAGAAAACTCCACCAAAGAGCAAAATAAGTATAATGTATGTATTGATAGGGGTGGTACAGTATGTGTGTGTGTATAAATAATAATGATAACCAAATGATAATAATAATAATGGTAATAATAATAACAATAATAATAATTAATAATATATATATATACACATAAGTGAACTAACTTGTAGTTTAATACCTGAGTCTCTTTCCCTGGGGTAACATATACTATTAAACCATATTGGACTCATAGGTAGTTACCTGTCCATGGGATTGGTTAGATGATTCCACAAATAGATTGTATAATAGGTTGTTACGTTGGATGGTTATGGGATTGGTGATTACATGACATGTATCTACGATATATACATATACACCACACTACACCACTATGTCCCATTAAACATCATAGATCTAGGGTTATTATTTACATTAAACCATATCAAAACGCCCAAATCATTGGATGTAAAAACATATCAGATAGATATCATAGAAGGACGATCTACGGTTACATTCAAAGCACCCCACATTACATAAACCCCCGGCCAGATGTCAAATCATGACCATGTTGAGGCATCATTCCTATCAGTACATTGTTGGTGAAATTCCATAAAATCTATATCCCCCCACCAATGATATCGTGATATATATATATATACACGGCCATTGACCCCTGGGAAGCCCCAGGTCCGGGCCCGTAGGCCCGTAGGCCCGGCCCGTGGGCCCGTAAGGCCCGTAAGCCCGTGGGCCTGTAGAGCCCGTATCGTAAGCCAAGGGCCCGGGCCCGTAGGCCTGTAGGCGGGCCCGTAAGCCAAGGGCCCGGCCCGTAGGCCCGTAGGCCCGTAGGCCCGTAGGTTGTGATCCACAGGGGCAAAGATTTGCAGCACCAATTTGCAAGCCGCAGTGGCAACAAATATCAGCAAAACGGTTGCATGCCATATATAGACAAGGACAAAGCTTTGCTCCACCATACACATCAAAGCTTTGAATAATAGTTTGTATGTATAACTCCAGGTGTTTATTCTCTGTCCCTGTGGCTCCTGTGGCTTGCAACTTTGTGCTGCAAAGCGTTGCCCTTGTGCAGTTTTGCTTTGCTTTTGTTGCTGCAAAGCTTTGGCCCGGTGACTTGAAACTTGTTTTCCGTGGAGCTTTTACCTTCAGCATTGACAGCTGATTGAAATGAGTTGACAGCTAGTTACCATTGACTTGAATACGTTGAATGATCAGGCAGATTAACCGGGCAGATAAACAAATAGCTGGGCGGACCCCTTGCCTGCCATGATGATGTATAGTCAAACATCGACGCTCCAACGATCTGTCGCCCTGTCAGCGACGTGGTCTGCGACAACCTGTTCGATTCAACACGCCAAGCTTTCGTTGAAACTTCCGCTACCGCCTTGTGCTGAAGTACTGATCCTTTTGAAGGTACCTTGCAATTGAACTGGAAAGTCTTGTTCTTGTTTCTAAGTCTTGTTTCCAAAGCAAGAGTGTATGAAATCCGAGGGAATGTACTATTACCGGTTCCCGGCAATAGAGATTGTTGTGGTGGAAGCACTTTCGAAATCAGGAGCCCATTTTGAGACATAGGTTTTTTTTGTTTCAGCCTAAACTGGTGTTGGAATGTGACTGTACGCCACTGAATGTCCTCGCCGCGCCTTCAAGCTCACATGGTTCATGATGGTGTTAGTGAACATTATGTGGTGAGGACAGATTCAGAAGCATCACACGCATGCAAAGGTGTAATGTTTTTTAATGGAAGCGTTTCTCAGTACCTTTTGGACCCTTTCTTTAGCACTACAGACGCGAATGACCGATGCCAGATTTTGTGAGGTAGATAGGCCAAAAAAAGACACGCATACCTCAATCGAGTTGAGTTGCTCGTCGTCTTCTGTGACCGACATGGCTGACGTAGTTTTGGAAAACCCAGCCGAGGCCTGTACTGAGTGTGGAGGGGAAGGCGGCCGCATCCAGGCCCCATGTGAGTGTGTGCCATCGCGGAACGATCTCTTAATTTGAGTGCAGCGGTGCATGGCTGTGAATCAGGCCCAAGCAAAGGTTAGGGTGGACACGGCGCAAGGCCATGGCGTCCGACATTGTGAAAGCTGGATTGCGTCCAGTGTCGGGCCATGTAGATGCAAACTTTGTTGGCCATCACATGTTCGGTGTTGAAGGGGCAGAGCAGGTTGGGCGGCTGGCTGCCCGGGCTTCGGCTCACTCATGGCCTTATGGCATGGCGCTGCAAGCGTCATTGTTGGCATGCAGCAATGCAGCCGCAGGAGCACCCCCTCTCCTTTGTCCTTAGTGTGTATGGTGGTCAACCCTCCGCAGACCCGGAAATCCGCCTAGGCCCGTAGGTCTAGGCGGGCCCGTAGAGGCCCGTAGAGGCCAAGGGCCCGGGCCCGTAGGCCCAGCCCGTGGGCCCGGGGCTGTCCAGAGGACGCTTCTCATACATACGGATATTTAAGTAAATACTATATCATTCACCATTATTCATCATTATATATTCAAAACTAGTGTGAATATATCATTTCATATAATATCATATCGTATCATATCATATCATATGACACTACCATCAATATTACATCACTATGAATGGTATTATTATTCACCATTTTACCACCAAAAACAAGATTATCATCACGATTCATCCCACCAGGGGGATATCCCAATATTTTAGATATATAGCAACTTAGTACATATTTATAAATAGATACCCTCTGGTAAACTAACGTAGCTATAGAAAATAACCATTATTAACGGGTAAATCAACTATACATGGCAATTTTCAATAGCTATGTTAAATTACCGGAGGGTATATACCATTATTCACCAGATATATCATCACCAGATATATCCCCAGATATATTCACTATGGGGATGGATAAATATATCACCTATCAGATAGGTATCATAGGTCCTACATCTTAATAGATATCATATTACCATATTAGGTCTTATGATCAAATCGGTCCTATCTACCATATTACCCTCTGGTAAATTAACATAGACCCTGGCAGATAGGGGTTGCAAAATTAGTTTCCATTAAAACTAGGTTATTTTCAGGGTCTATGTTAATTTACCAGAGGGTAAATCCCATATAACTCCCATATTAGGTCCTATGATCAAATACGTCCTATCTACCATACCTAATAGATATCATTTCATATCATTTCCCCATACCCTCTGGTAAACTAACGTAACTATGGAAAAATCCATCATTTTCTAGCGGGGAAAATCCACTATTTCTATGGCCATGTTCTATGTCGCAAAGTGTTAAATTACCAGAGGGTAAATCCCATATCATCCCATTATTCACCATTGTTAACCCATTGTTAAACCACTAATAACCATTAAATCACCACTTTCCTATGTTAAATTTCCAGAGGGTAGATCTCCCCTTGCCGTGGCCGATGTCAGGAATGCTCCGTCTGCACAACGGCCACTTCGACGCCTGGGCGCGGCTCTTTCGCAGCGTCCAAGAAGCCTGGAGCTCCGTCAACGACGCCGTGGCGAAACGGGAAGATTTCGGGGGAAAAAGTGGAGAACATGGCCAGGAAAACATAGGAAAAACGTATTAAAACGTTGGATTCATGGGGGAAAACATGCTGGTTTCTGATGGTTGAACTTAAGTTGAACCGTTTGGTGAAAAAACGTGAATTCGGAGCATTAAGAACTATGACAAATTGGGATTTCACCCGCAAACATAATGGTTTCAGCGAGATAATAAGCATGTAGAATTAGGTTAAACCAGGAGGTTCATCTGTGGAACATGGCGGAGGAAATGTTTTTGATGGTTTCCCAAATTTGTGAATTGCCTGACATTCTGATGTATCTTTGAAAAGATTTTCCATGGCAACATTATCCGTTGCTATTGAAACAAAAATGAAGAAAGGTTGAAACAACCTGCCCCAAGCATTCTGACACTGCAAGGGGATTCTTTGCAACACAGCTCTCTGCAAACATGTGGAGACCTAAGGAGAGTACCACATCTTTAATGGAACTGATTCCAGAGTTCTTCGTGTTGCCTGCACAGTGGCTGCTTGCAAGGAAACTGGAAGACCATTTCCGGCAGACATGTGGTTGCTAAGGAAGTTCCAGTGTAATGGAATATACAACCAACAATATAGCAGGGAATAACCAACTATAGTAGGTACAATATACCATGGCTATTAATTGTTTATCCCTGACATTCCCTGACATTCATTTTGAGGGCCCGCTTTGCTGAAGGGAACTTAGGGGGAACCCTTTGAGGGATCACTGCACGTAAGCAGTTTATCGTCCGTTTGCGGAGCTGAAAATGAATCATGACTGTCGTACCATCAGGAAGCCATAGGAACATACTCGTGGTACAGCAAATTGACAAATCCAAGTCATACCCAGTAGATTACCCAAATCCAAGTCAATCAGCTATTTTCAGCAAATTAATTGGCAAAATGAGCACCAGGACTGGGGAATCTACTGGCATGGCTGGGCTCATTTGCTGGTCGATAAACTGAAATCTAAAAGTGGAACCCATTTATGATGATTCAACCAGCCAACCGACCCACACCGTTTTTTAAAGGTTGTGTAACCTGTTTGTTTATTTTGTTGGTTCAATAATTGCAAGAGATGTCTTGTTTGTGGATTATATGATATTATATCGTATTTTAACATATTATATTATATAGTTGGAACTGATTACCCGGATTATGTGGCTATGAGTCAAAACCATGGTACTGGTATAGGCACCCAAAAATAGCTGGTTTATGGTATATGGTTGGTTGTTCACGGTTGTTCCCCCAGTCATATGGTAATTTCATAGGTTTCGAAATGGTTTTCACCCATCCCCATGTCTTGTTGGAGGTCTTTGAAACGACTCACACGAAGGTTTGGCTGGCCACAGTTTTTTGAAAAAACATCAAAGGGGGGAATCCTCTGGACCGGCACCTGACAAACTGATTCGAAACTTGAGAAACCAACAAATACAAAAAACAACACACCCTCTGGTAAACTAACATAGCTATTGAAAATGACCATTTATAGTGGATTTTCCCATTAAAAATTGTGATTTTCCATTGCTATGTTAAATTACCAGAGGGTACCCAAATGTTGCATGGTGCTGGAATATGAATCCCAACATTTGCCCTTGCCCAAAATCACCCAGTTTTGTAGGTTTTTATATACCAGCACCATGGTTCGCATATGGGACATCTTGCATTCATATTCCCTATTCGTGGAATGATAAGATAGAAACTGGTGCTGAAACCACCAATACTTTGCTAGTCTGGCTGTTGTTGGTCATACTTCCTATTCATGTTACTCGATTGGCATGTCTCGTGGAGACCTCACGGTGAACTGCGTCCTCTACATGCTGACCAGTCAGGGCTCCTCTCTTCGTTTCCAAAGCACACAAAATCGTGACACCACAGACTTCCACACACCTCCGCGAAGATTTGTTAGAACTCAAAGCCCATCAATCACCGTGTTATTCAGATGTTTGTTTGGGTGCGGGAAATGGCAATGGGGTATCCCCTATAGATTTGATGACATTCGAGCAAAATGAGGACTTTACCAAGGACTGAGTAACGAAGGAACCCCGGCGCGATTGCCTTTGAACAAATCTGGTTGCATCCCTGTTTCAAAACAAAGAAGCCACAGAAAAAGGGTCCCTTCGATTCTCATGAGTTGACCTATTCCATTTGAAACCAGAAGAAACCATTGCCATACAGCTACAATGTGCTGCCCCCTATAGTTATGTGTGTTGGCTTATAAATCCCATTAACTAGCTGGCTATATACCAAAACCCGATAGATTTCCCCCAGTGAAATAAACCAACTTAGTTCAGCTATAGATCCCATGAAATCGGCCATTTCTCTTGCTTTTTCAACAGTTAAAACATCTCCCTATGGATCTAAACACGGTCTGAGAAGGTACTTAACCCTCAAAATTATAGTAAATTATACCCCAGTCCCACTTCCTAAGAAGGTACTTGGATCCATAGGGGATTTTTTCCGATGGCAAAACGTGCGTTTCGTGCCAAATCGCAGCAAGGCTGGAGAATTCCCTCCACATCGTCACGCCGGAACGGCCTTTGGGCGATGTGGAACTTCCGCGTTGGGCGCCGTGGCACAGCGTTAGACGCAGAAGCTGGGAGAGTTCACGAAGAAAACCGTGGGGGATTTCACTGATTGAACGAAGAAAATCGATGAAAATAGGGATTTAACATGATTTAACCATGAAAACATGGGGGATTTCACCATAAAAAAACTGTGGATAGGGGGAAATTCACCATGAAAACTTGGATTCAACTGATTTAACCATGAAAACATGTGGATTTTATTGGATTTTGCTGTCAAAAGTTGGAACGAAGAAAAGTGAAGGGATTTGGTAACTGCTGATTATTGCATCGTGAGCGGGTAAGAATATGCAATAACCATGTTATGCTCCAGGTTTGATTGCTGGAAAATCCCGCAGTGATGCACTGGATGCCCTGGATGCTTGCGGATTTCTGTGGACTTCAGGTTGATTGGAAGCATGGATTGTTTTGTTCGGGTAGGACAGCTTCAAGACCTGACATGAGGCTTCTGAATGGATGACAATATCCACTAGCGAATCTATCGAAACTAGTGTTTATACATGTATATACATATATAATATATATCATATATATATACATATATATATATACACATGAATGTATATATATATATTATATATTTCATTTTATTGTTACCTGCTCCGACACCCGTTGGCCAATGACATTCAATGCTTTGAACCACGGGTTTCGCTCAGCACTCTTGACCCTCCACATATGGATGGATCAAATACAGCATAACCCCCATTGATTGGTTTGATATATCTGTGAACCCAACACTTCACCCAGCAAGGAAAAAAACAACATAGACCAACTGAGTAAATCCAAAGTGGGGGTACCACACTGTAATGTTCAGTCAAGTTATGTGGTTAGTATATTATATAGTAAGTCCTTACAACTGGGTATAATGGCTCATAGCCGCCATTCCCACAAGGCCAGCAGCGTGACGGACTTCATCTGCAAGCTGCGGGCTGCGTTGCTGGGCTTTGCTGGGTTTCGGGCCATATATTGATGCTTAAAATTGAACCATGTCACCTTATTATCAGCTAGTTCTCTTTTGACATTTATAATGGTCAATTAATAGTCAATAGTGGCAAATGAGGGGACATCATCGTCAGCTTGGTGTCTTGAAGCACTGGCTACTCCGGCTTCAGTGCTCCAACAATTTCTGGATTTCATCCATCTCGATGGACCTTACAGAGTCCATGCTTCCAGGCAGTTGGCACCTTCAAGAAGCTGTTGGCTAAAACAAAACTGGTTGGTGGTTTCAAACATGAATTTTATTTTCCATTTCATATATGAGATGTCATCCTTCCCATTAACTCCATCATTTTTCAAGCTGGTAAACTCACATAACTATGGAAAATCACATTTTTTAATGGGAAAACTCACTATAAATGGCCATTTTCCATAGCTTTTTTGTATGTTTTCCATTGCAGCACCAAGCAGAAAAGGTCAACGTCATTCGTGATTCCATCGGAGTTCACGATGATTTTTTTCCTCTTGGGATAATCCACCCTGGAGGTGGGTCAGGGTTAACCACCTGCATATAGAATAAAAATCTGATGTTATATAATGTAAATAATTCCTCCTATGTAATGTTTAATGGTAGTTAATGATAGTTAACAATAGTTAGTGTCAGCTTTGACAAAGTCCACAAACGTTCCAATCAAAGAACTGGAAGTAAACCTGAAGTCAAAACCCCAAGACGATTTATACTTCCATATGGCAACCCAGGAGAAAAAAGACACATCTAATTCATATAAGTTGTCTTTTTAGTTGTCCTTTTTCTCATTTCAAGTGACAAGTTGGATTGCAAGCCAATCTCGTGCTTGGGGCCTCCATAAACATCATGATTGCTTGGATGATCCCGTGATGACTGGCATATCTTTCAGTATTTTCCATCCTCTTTTTTGCTCCACGGTGCTGGTATATAAAAACTTTCCAAAGTGGATGTTTTTGTTCGGGCAAATGTTGGTGCGCATATTCCAGCACGATGGTTCGCATTTGGGATCATAAATCATAAACATTCATTGGATCCACATCCAGATTGGGGTACCACTTTCCCGCATGGTTTTTAGGTTGGAGAGTGAGCACGTCTCGCAGATGTTGCCTTCCTGGATCGACCTCATCTTCGGTTTCAAACAATCGGGCGAAGCCGCCGTGACTTGGACCTTGGAGGATTCTTGAAGATCTGTGCTGGAAATATATTCATATTGTAGGTTAGTTATACAGATATGATAATACGGGATTTATATCATATATCATGTATAATAATAGTATTATAAGTATAATGTTGTACTCTATTAGACATATAATTCTATGTTATATATATATATATTTATATCACCTATTTATATTATATTATAAATATAAATATATATATATATATTATACAGAATCCCCAGTATATTCAGACGGTGCGCCCTTTTTTTTGCCTGACAACACCAACCCGCTAGGCTTTCCAGACCTACCACAACTTTCTTTCTCTACAGTCAGTTACATTCGCAGTTTTGGTTGGTTGATTTGTTTGGTTTCTTTATTTCTAAGATATCCTTTGTGATAAAACATAATGATAAAACCATTTGTGCTGAGTCAATTGACCTAGGCATTTGCGAGGGAGATTGCAGTTGACTTTTATATGTTGGTTCTATACATGAAGTCCGCATGAATCATCCATAAATCATCAGTAGTCCCGTAGTCACCACATAAATCATCCCGCACATACTTTTTTTTCACGTGTTAATCCTCATATTTCATCCCAATTTCTGATGATCAATTCTAATCCAAACAACAATCACTCAATTGTAAGAATTCATGAATTCCAATTTGTTTATGAGCGGTCATCAAAGTCACTCAAAAATCAACGAATTTACCAAACCATCGCCAATAATAATCCACAAGAATCATCCTGATTATCCATAAATCATCCATAATTTCTCATCCCCATAATTTCCCATTGAAGCCCATGAATTCCCAATATTTTCCCATGAAATCCCAATATTTTCCCGTGAATTAATTCCCCATATTTTCCCATTAAATCCTTATAGTTTCCCATGAAATCCCTATAGTTTCCCATGAAATCCCGATATTTTCCAATATTTTCCAATATTTTTCCCATTAAATACCCATAATTTCCCAATCCCGATATGTTCCATAAATTATTTTCACCTCCCCAAAAAAAAACGGTCCCCAGGTGAAAGCGGACAACGTCTTCCATCCCGTCTGTTATGCGGGCTCTGTGGGCTCCCCGGAGGAGACTCCACTGATTTTCGTGTCTCATGGGATAGTGTATAGATGCAAGGGTAATTATGTGTGTGTGTATATATATATATACCCTCTGGTAAACTAACATAGCTATAGAAAATCACCATTTTGAATAGGTAAATCAACTATAAATGTGGTATTTTCATGTATTTTCTATAGCTATGTAAAATTACCAGAGGGTATACATAATGTATATATAGAGAACCAGCAATATGATATGTTAAATTAGCAATTGAACCAGCAATATGAAACGATATGTAAGTAGTATATATATATATATATTATATTTATTATATATATATAATATGTACGTATATACAATGTATATATATATATATACATATACATACATATAGTATGGATCTATATCTTAACGTGATAACGCCAAAATGCGAATTCTGGAATTATGGATCTATACCATCTGGAACGGCGATATATGGAGGTTTCCATGAATGGGGGTACCCCAATAGCTGGATGGTTTACAAAGGAAAATCCCATTAAAATGGATGATTTGGAGGTATCCCCATTTTAGGAAAACTCCATATGACAACTCTGAAAATGAGCACGGGATAGCACGGGTCAAATGTATTGGACTGACAAATGCCATTCCCGTCATGGCGTCAGTCTTTTGACAGATCCTCTAAAAAAGGCACACCCCAAGCCTACTTTACTTTATGCGGATATAAATTGGTTTGTCTTCAAAAGACGGTTACCCCCAGATTGGATAGTTTTTGAACATCATTTGACGCTCAATTTTGTCATTGGGGCTGTACCACATTTTCAGACGACGCAAAAAACAAGGTCTTGCTGGTTTCATACATCTCATTCCTGAAAGCCGTAGAATTTCTAAATACAAATTGGATGCGTTCATCCACTTAAATCATCATGTTCCCTTGGTGAAATCTCATTGTTTCAGGCTTGGAATCCAGAAATCTACCAGTTTTCCAAGCTTCAAATCTCGAAATCCACCATTTTTCCACTATTTCTGCGCCCCCGGGACCACCAGGAGGCCATGAAGTCCTACGGTCTTCCCATGGAGGTCTTGGAGACGCAGCTGCAGGAGTTCGGGCGGATGCCGCGGCAGCGCCGCGGCGATCCGATGCTGTGGGAGATTTCGCCTCACCTATGGGAGGGTTTGGAACATTTGGATGATTTTTCCATACTATATGGGATGTCATCCTTCCCATTGACTAATATGTTTCAAGATGGTTAAAAACCACCAACCAGTATATATATATATATTAATATAGCATATCATTTGTTCATATATATCCAATAATGGTAGTATACTACCAGCCATGGTACTTCATATATAATTATTTGATAATGGTAGTAAAATGGAACAATAAAAAATAAACAATCAACCATATTTTACATCTCAGCAAATTATAACGACCTCACCGATATTAAACAATACCAATGGTAGTGAGGTTATGTAAACAATGATTCATATATATATATACGTATATATCCAATAATGGTATTATACTACCAGCCATGGCACTTCATATATAATCATTTGATAATGGTAGTATAATGGAACAATATATAATAAACAATCAACCATATTATACATCTCAGCAAATTATAACGACCTCACCGATATTAAACAATACCAATGGTAGCGAGGTTATGTAAACAATGGTTCATATATATATATAAGTATATATCCAATAATGGTATTATACTACCAGCCATGGTACTTCATATATAATCATTTGATAATGGTAGTATAATGGAACAATATATAATAAACAATCAACCATATTATACATCTCAGCAAATTATAACGACCTCTCAGAAAGTGTAAACTAACCATACTATGGGAGGTTCATATATATATATATATATGTATTTATATATATCCGATAATGGTAGTATACTACCAGCCATGGTACTTCATATATATCCGATAATTTATAGGTATGTATATTCTGATTGAGGGTGATATATAGTACCTTCTCAGAAAGTGTAAACCAACCATACTATGGGACAATGGTATATAGTATAATGGAACAATATATAGCCAACAATAATAAACAATCAACCATATTGTACATCTGAGCAAATTATAACGACCTAACTGCTCTCCCGAAGCCTGGAATCATGGTTAAGAAGAGGAATCATCCCAAAATGGCCCAACATTTCAGGTTCGTACACTATTATAATTTGCCCAGATATAGGGATTTCCTAAAATAGGGGATCCCCAATAGGGTTGGTTTATAATGGACACTCCTATTAAGATAGATGATGAAATAATATTATATATATATATATGTATATATTGGCATATAATGGAATATAATGGGATATATGGGAGTATTTTGGTCAACGGACTGGTGCGATACTCGGGTACTTTTATATGTTGTTATCAATGCTAAAGTGTAAATAATAATCAGCTAAAACTGAGATTTGTTTGGCAGGTTTCTCAGATTCACTTAACTGTGTTGTGGATATAGAATCATCATGGAGTAGACAGAATATGGGTGTATAATCCATCTCTTGACCATGGCACATACGGGGATTAAAAACTATCCAATCACCTGTGCTACAAAATTGTTTCAATCACAACATTCTGGATAATTATATATATATATATTCTTGTGTTTTTTGACTGTTACAAATGAACATCAACTATTTCTGATTGAGCCTCATTATGAACACACACTGAGGCTGTTCTTCGAGGCCCACCCTCCGCGACTGCGGACACCAAAGTGGAGCACCACCAAACTTCAGGAGGCGGAGAAAGTTCGTGTTGTCAATACACTTGTCAACCAGGAAAAAACATAACAAACCTACCATTTGGGGATGATAGTTTTTTTTTTTTTCGCACCCATAGCGATGGGGAAGGTGCGGGATGGGTTATTGTTGAATATACCACATTAGCCAAGATGTGACCAAGTAATTTGATTTTGACCAAGCACATTTTGTGATTTGACCAACGATATAGTTGGATTAATGGCGGATGTGTGATAGGAATGTTGGTTTTCTAACTAGGCTAACAGATAGATTTTCGTGCAGGTGCCAAAATGGATAAACATTGGAATTGTGCCAAGCAAAACTGGTATTCAACCAAGCAACTTCAGTTATTGAACAAAAACAATGGATTTTGACAAAGAACAATGGGGATGAATGGCTGATTCATGACAGGAACACTATTTCAGAACTAGGCAAACGGATGGATTTTTGATGAATACTATGTATCTACAGTTGCATGATGTTGGATAGCTCATGAAGCCAATTCATAGTCCTTGCCCTCTGGTGGGCGTTTATTTCGTGTTTTTTGTGTTTCCTTTTTGGATGGCCTATTGAAAGAACAGAAGACAAGCTTTTGTGGGAATTGCAACAAGAAGGACGGGCATTTAGATGCATTTAGAACAATCTATTGGTTCTTGAGGTCCACATGGTTTCGAGGAAATTAAGGCAACCTCACTGGCCACTGGTCACTGGTTGATTAAACTCAATAGATTGTCCAGATGTGAACACATAAGCGCCATCTGGGTGTGTTTAAATGATCAAACCTAGCAATGGCGAATTCCCATGTTTCATGGGAACATGTAACATAGGCTGTGAACGGATGCAAATGGATGCAATTTATGAATGTCGCATTCCTAAGTTTGAGTAACAGAAGGGATGATGGCGGTAATCGACAAAAGAATAGAGAAGTGATCAAGGATTAGCTTTCTACGGATGAAACTTATGAACCATCAAACACTAAGAATTCAATATGTATGTATGTATGGTATGTATGGTATGTATGGTATGTATGGTATGTATGGTATGTATGGTATGTATGGTATGTATGGTATGTATGGTATGTATGGTATGTATGGTATGTATGGTATGTAT
>Ga0126342_10009949_pt1 | contig 17019 bp, 17 predicted proteins | sample Cyp1metagenome_FD_92528 | JGI IMG/M metagenome (GOLD analysis project Ga0126342, IMG submission 92528) | Coral microbial communities from Lord Howe Island, Old Settlement Bay, Australia - Cyphastrea 1 metagenome | ecosystem: Host-associated > Invertebrates > Cnidaria > Coral ... | reverse complement strand
GTATCCGAATTGGATGATAAAAAATGCACGGTTAATTTACCTTTGTAATACCATCCTGAATTCTGATTGCTAATGTGTTTTTTAATTTTTAACCATGTTGTCATAAGGTATCCGAATTGGATGGTTGCTACATCAAAGAATCACCAAATCTGCAGTTTTCTTGATCTGGATCACTTGACTCACAGCCACCTGTGGGTTCTCGTATCACTTGGAATGGGTCAAACTGGGGATACCAATCGAGCCACATGGAGCCACAAATGGCTTGTGATTCTTCGTACCATCATGTACCATCCATTCTTTGGAGATCAGTTTGACCCATAGCCAGTTGGCCAAGTTTGCAGCTTGACACCAAGGTCACTTTCTCGGGGGCCCAGGTCAGCAGATGTCAGCAGAGTGCAGCCATGAAACATGGGCGTGTCACAGCTTGTCTCAGAACGGGCTATGCTGGGCATGATCATTAACTACGGGATTTGGATAGCAGCATGATGCAGCATGTATAGAATTCGTTGTGTTTTTTTTATATTGGTTGTTCAATGATGTCTCATGTTCATGTGTGAGAGACATGAGACATGCCTCTTGGCAAAGGAGCTCGTGCAAACATCAAAAAAATTGCCAAGGCAGCAACGACAGGTGCAACGACCGTCGTGGTAGGAGTGTAACGGTTGATGCTGGTTGATTCTGACAGGTGGGTTGTAGATGGGGGGTTCCTTGCTTCTGGAAATACGCTATATTCAAGGTACTTGGAGGTGCAGTTCCACTTCACAAGTGGATAAATATGTGGGTATGCGGCCAGAAATATTCGGAGGGGTTATGTCCATGTCCCAACTTGTGCAGGGTTATCTCACAATGCTGCACTACATTTACCCTCTGGTTATTTAACATAGCCATGGAAGCCATGGCCCATAGAAATAGATGATTTTCCCAGCTAGATACCTCCGTTTATTTTGGGGATTTTCCATGGCTATGTTAGTCATAACCAGATGGTAAATTGTTCAGATATCCATGATATATTCCATTAAATATACATTATTAAGCCATTATGATCCCACTAGTTGGTTTTTACCCATTATCTATACATTTATATGCGCACGAAAAACGGCTGTACCACGGCTGCAAAAATCGGATGCCATGGATCGGGCGCAGGTGATGGACAGTCTTGGCAGCAGCAGCTCTTCGTTCCGTTGGCGAAGAGTCTTGGACGAAGAATGGGACCCCGATGGCCGGGAAAAAAGGCAGAATGACCGGTCACGCCGTTTGGCATACTTAAAGAATATACACATGGGTTATTATACATATACAGGCTTTAAAAAAAAAACATACTAAACATGTGATTCCATGGCCCCCAATTTCGGCCCATCCCCCTCTTTGGCTAGAAAAGCGACGCGACGTGTCGAGGATTGTGGAGTCGTTGCACCTGCGTATCCGTGACATGGCAAAAATTAAGTTGGGATCTATGGATGTTGTGACTGTGCCGCTGGGAGCAACACTGTAGGATTGCTGTGGCTGCTATGGTCCTTGAAACACAACCAAGTGGGCCAGCTACCTGATTATTGACCCATACCCTCATATCTAAGAGTGTGACTTCGGACCAGACCCTGCCATGACGCGATTTCGGGACATTCTGGCGCCAATGGCTTCAGATTTCCATGATTTTCCATGGCTTGAGGATGTGGAGCAACATGACTATGGGGGGTTCTTAAAATGGATGGTACCCCAAATCATCCATTTTAATATATAGGATTGTCCATTAATAAACCATCCATTTTGGAGATCCCCCGTAAGGAAACCCCCAAAAAAACTCTGCTGAGGTTGGAAAGCTGCAGGAACCAGCTGTGTTTTCTCCTCTGAAAGTTGATTACCACCCATATTTTCATGGTTGGATTGAATCCCACTATTTGGTGAAATCCCATGGAAACTCTTTGCAGTGAAACTGAGGAATTTTTTTATAGGGATAACCCATGATAATCCCATGGTTTTTTTTTCCATAAAAAAATCCCCATGGTTTGCTGATGAATTTCCCCCTGATTTTAGCGCATCCCCTCTCCATCTCGGGCCGCTGAGCCCACCCGAGGTGACGTTTTGGCCTGTGAGTTGGGTCGTGATGTGGCACTGGAGTTTTGCTCGGCCAGCCGTTTCTCCAAGTTCGTGCAGACCATTGTCACATGGCACAAACATCTCGGGAAATTCACTGCATCTGAGGGATTTCACCCTGATTTTGCGTGTTTTTTATGGTGTTTACCCATCCTATAGATAGGAATTTGATTGACAAATAGATTGGAAATGGGTGACTTCACCAACAAGAATGGGGATAGAATGGGGATACAAGGGGAATATATTGGGATATGATTGATCGAAGGAAGTTTAGAAGTCAAACTTCCGACAAAATGGACAGATGAAAAGCAGAGATGGGAAGAGTCAGAGAAGAGAAGAGAAGAGAAGAAGAAAGGAGATCAAAGAAGCAACCTTGGTTGGATACTTTAGTAATTACCTCAATATTTTGCTGTCAATGTTAAAAGGGACTAACCAACGAAAAAAGAATATTTGTTGTTGGCAGGTATGTAAGGTTCACTATGAATAATTCATCCACTTTCAAAGATTTTTATCCATTGCATCCATCGCTATGCTTGACCATCACAGCATGAGGCTCGATTGGCGATCCACCAACGCAGCGTGCAGAACCATCGCGGGACCATGCATGAGTCAGTACCTGGGGACCGACGTTGGTTGGGATGTTGCCTGTAGCTGTCATGGCATACATGGCAGACATGGCAACCAAAAATCGCAACATGTCTAGTGGAACATCATCTATATAACTCAGATATACTCAGATATACACAGATTAACTCAATGATTTTTGGGCCATGTTTTCTATTACCCCCAAACAAAGGGATTGTTTTTTAATCATCAGATTCAGCACCGAAAAAAAAAAAAAAACATCCCTGCGCTGTTGTTTTTTGGCCACGAGCAAGGCGCGAAATCGGCTGAAGTCCTTGGAGAAATTTTTGCTGGACCTTGATACCAAGCTTCGCTCGATGCACGTGTCCGTTGCCCCAGCTGCGGGCTGGGTCTCCAGGAGTCCCCGGAGCCATTGGACAAGGACCACATAGCAAACTGGTTCTGGAAAAAATCTGTAAAACGTGGGTGAAATATCTCGAGATCAGTCGATTTTTTGGGAAGAGACGATGGTTTTGTTGGTTTTTGGGGTTCATTTTGTTATCACAGGAGAAGTGGCAGCAGACTGGAGCCAATTCTCTCCAGCAGACCCTCAAAAATTTCCTGGAAATGTTTCATAGTCAATTAATGCAATAAACACTGATTAGTGGTTTGGAATCCTGGAACATTTTTTATTTTTCCATTCGGAATAATCATCCCAACTGACTCATATTTTTCAGAGGGGTAGGTATACCCCCAACCAGAACAGATCATGTCCATTCTGGTGTCGGTTTCACTATGATCCCTCCATTTTGGTGCCAACATGTGCCAACTGAGAAGCATATGTCTTGCGGGGTAGTTCAACCGCCATCACAGACCCGAGATTTTGGCAACTGGAAGGTCCCCAAGACGGTATGATTGTGAATCGGAACCCACCAATTTATGTCCAATTACGAATTTTTCATGTATTGTTTGTCCCCCCAAAACAAGGGAGATACTGCAGAGATCTTGACTGGTCAGAGGTCTCAAATATAGTGTTTAAGCATGTTCAAGCCTATTTGGAATATCCCCAAAGGACAAACTACAGGGAACCAATGGATTTTCCCAATGATTGGGTTTTCCTGTAAAAAATCCTTTCCAATCCAGGGCGATCATGTTTATGTCCAGGGGGGTTGGCTCCACCAAGCAGAGGTCCCTGAAGCTCCTTGCGGAAGAGTCGCGGAGGCTTCTGTCGCGCAGTGCACGGGAACATGAGCTTCAAACGCAGGCAACGGCTTCATTGGCCGAGGCTGGGCCTAGTGAAGGACGTTTCGGGTAGACCGGGAGACTCCTTAAGAGACCCCTACCAAGGACCCCTGGCATGTCGTGGGATGTCGCGGACAACCGGAAAGCATCAATTTTGAGGTGGTGGTGTTTTGAAATTAGGGGAATGTATTGAATATATACCGCACAAAATTACAATTTGATTTGTGAAAATATGTGAAAATGATGATAAAAATCAGTCGATGGAAGGGGGTACTTCCAGACAAACCCATGTCAGGGAGGTGACTTTGGTGGAGTTGACATGGGATCACCATGACATGGAGATCAGAACCTATCTTTGGTGATGAAGCCCGCAGCGATTTTAGTGTTTTTTTGGTTCAAAATGGTGACCATTTTCACCGAGAAAGTACATGTCCTGCAGCATGTCGCAGAGGTGCGAGAACGCAAAAAGTTGGTGGAGTCGCACATTGCTGCAGTGGATGCCAGGCGCTGCAAAGGGACCAAAATCAGTGGAGACTTCGAAGGGTTTTGTTTCGGTGCCGGCGCCGGTGCCGTGCATTCGTGTCCTATACTTGTCTACTACCTCTTGGGGTGGGGGTGGGGGGATGGGTTGGGGCAATAACGTCCTTGCACTTGCGTTGTATATCAAGTATAGTTGATGCTACGTCACAAGAACTTCTCTAGACTTCATGCTACGCTATGATGGTTTCTCGGTTTCTCTTGTACTTCTCATATAACTTCCAGCTACGTTGCATATCAATATCAATTAGCTGATGCTACGTCACAAGAACTCTAGACTTCATGCCATGCTATGATGGTTTCTCTTGTGCTTCTTACATAACTTCCAACTTCCAACTACGTTGCGTATCAATTAATTGATGCTACGTCACAAGAACTTCTCTAGACTTCATGCTACTCTATGATGGTCTCTCTTGTACTTCTTATATAACTTCCAGCTACGTTGTAAATTAATTAGTTGATGACATAGTTGATGCTACGTCACAAGAACTTCTCTAGACTTCTCTGACCTGTGCCACAAATATGGCAAACATATGCAAAAATAAAGTGGATTTGACAGTTTTTCTAACATCGATTCAATGTGAAGTTTTTCAAAACCACCATTTTTTGGTGATTGTCAAAGTCGCCATCAATCCAAAATGGCCATGAACTCACGGCACCTTACAGGCGCCGGCACCTTTGTTTAGTGGCAAACTACAACACCTTGGAGGGATCTTGATTTTGAGCCCAAAAAATCCACAGCTCACAATTCTCATCCATTCTGTATACCAGAAACTCTTCTTTTGGCCATTTTTCACGCGAAAGCTGCCCTTGCAGGCACGGAAGCGATTTCGAGAAGGCCTTGAACACTGCTGCCAGCTCTCTGCGGCAGCTGAAGCAGCTGGAAAGGCATGAAACTCAGTGGTGATACGAGCCCAGGGAGGTGATCTGACGTAAAACCCACAATTTGGACGGAGCACAACCCATTTAAGCCATTTTGAGATAACCTTTCTATGAACTTCAGGAATCATGGCTGTCTTTAATTTGTGTTTTGGTTTCCTCTATGTGTCTCGCTATGTTTCGCTTCGGACGTACCACAGTTTGTTGGATCTTCGGAAGCGCCCTTCGCCATACCTTGTTCGGCTGCCATGGTGAAAGCATGGATTCTGTTCCCCACAGGATGGTCATCCTCCCATTATTGGTGGTTCATATATCATATACAGTATCCATCATGATTTATACGTATAGTTATAAGTTACTACTATCAGGAATCCCAGTATCGATCATGATTCATAATTAATTATAATATATTAATGTATAAGGAATCCCATTCATGATGTTCATGATGGACTCATGACCATACCTCATGATAATCACATTTTTTGACCGTGGCTTACACCTGTGCTCCAGGTGTCATTTTGAGTCCTTGGCGCAGTACCAACATTTGCCGGCGCCCTTGGTACGTGCACTGGGCGCAGCGAAGGCCGTGCTGTTGCACATTTCCGGAGCCGAGGAGCGAAAAAGGGGGGCTGGGAGAGCCTTGAAGACTGACCAAACACAACAACGCTAAAAAGAAACATGGAAGGTCTAGTCTACTATATATACAAATATATATTATATGTCTTCTATTTGTCATTATTTGTTGCATGTACTCAGCACAGTCTATTCTATATGATGTGGTGAGTTCAATGTGACCGCTTGAGGTCTATGAGAAAATACCAATGCACATTCAGTATACGACTCATATGTATGTGATTATATGATATGGTATGTATTGTGTTTACATTTTTTTGACATACTCATGTTAGATTTGATATAATACAACAACATATTATGATAACTTATGATACGTACATATTAATTTGATAAAACACATCGTTTATGTATGTAGTACGCATGTTCGGTATGACCGGCGACATTATATATTATATTGATGTATACTGTATAGACATTGTACAACATAGAAATAATTGGTGTTCTCCCCAAAACCATGGAACCTATGGAAACCGCACTGGATATTTCTCCGATTTCACAGGAGGGTGAAGATGCCTCTGTGTGGAAACTCAGACCTGAAAGGAGGTGAAGTTCACTAAGCCCTATGAGAAATGGGGAAAACCCCATGATGATCTCTATTGATAGTGTACATTATATTTTTCAATTCAACTGTCATTGATAGGGGATGCATCACTGCTGATGATTTTACGAGAACAGAAATCATCAGACAGTTCCCAGGTGTGTTTGTTTTTTCGGCGAGCTTTTTGGGGGACCACCAAAAAGGTGTATGTGAGGGATATGTATTGAAATGATATATAGGTCAAAACCTGGAAAAACGAAGGCAACCCTATCTAACAAAGACAAACCTTACAACTAAAGTGTAATGATAGATTTTCATTTGGGCAGCGAACGTCAGAATGATGTATCATGGAGGTTTCCTAAAATGGGGATACCCATAGTCATCATCCATTTATAGATGTATTTTCCATGAACTAAACCATGCTATTGGAGTACCCCGATGACTATGGAACCCCGCATCTGACCCTACGGCGATGTATCACTTTTGATTGGATAGATTGGCTGTGGCATGCTTTGGCTGAGATGCAATTTATCCATCAAAACCATTACAGGTTGCAAGTGGATTTTAAAAAACGGGACGATCATGAGCCATACTAGACCCGAAAAACACCTGGATCCCAGCTACTGTATATGGTTCTTCACAAAAATATACAACCAAGACCTAAGGTCTTGAGATGATGTTTTCCCCATCAATTCCCAGGTGTCCATTTTTCGTATCTATTTTTAAGGGGGACTATCATCCCATATCATCCAATATCATCCCAGCGATTTTGGTGGTACCACCCCGTAGCCATAGGTTCCCATCTTCAAGCGCCGGCGCGTCCCCAGCACAGCCCTCGCTGCGGCCTGTGCCGCGGCGGGTGGAGGGCAAGTTGGAGTGCCGAAGGCATGGGGTTTTCATGATGGTGGCTGGGAAGAAACCCCAAATTTGTGGGTCCTACCGTCCTACCCACATGTCTTCATCATTTTGTTCAATATTTGTTGGTTTTGATTGTTTCATCCCTTTATGAGACAATAGGGAGGTGAACATCCATAACAGCCAGCTATTTTGATTGGAGCAGGGCATAATACCTTTGATCCAGAGAAAAGTTTGGTGAGTTTGGCACATATTATTGAGGGTCCACTTGATTTCTTGATGCAGAAGCAAATATCCCATATCTAAAGTGTGTAGGAAGGGATAACCGTATAACCATTGGCATTCTGACATCATTCCCCTTATCCAAATATTAGCAAAGGGGGCGCCGCATATTCGTTCCCTTCTCCGATGTGTTTTGTGTCTTGACTTTCTGCACCTAGCTGGAAATAGCAAGCTATGCTGTATTTCAAGTGATATAACAGCAGTTCGAGTGCTCGCCATCAGTGAACTTGCGATTCGACAGTGCCAAAGTCAGTGTTCATGGCCCCTCTGGAACAGGTGTCCAAAACTCCAACCCGGGCGGAGTATCTTTGATGCAAATGGCTGATGCCCACCGGGGGGGTTCTGCACCTGAACCGTTTATCAAAGACTTGAACCATTTGGGGTTTCCGAAGTCATGGGCTCTCCCAGTTCTCATCTAGTCGTCATGGATGACCATGACGGATCGTAAGAAACCTCCAAATCATACCTGGTTGGTGGTTTGGAACATGTTTTATTTTTCCATATATTGGGAATAATAATCCCAACTTCCCAACTGACTAATATTTTTCAGAGGGGTTGAAACCACAAACCAGATACAAGTGTTAAGCAAATGAACGTGTGTTTGGGATTAGGTGTAGGTGATTTTTCACCATCACTTGGGGATACGGAGACATAGCTCAAACATCAACTTGATTAGTAGCGTTGCCTTGTCAAAGCATCGATGCACCTGCTAAAAAAAGCACAGCATTTGTTGTTTTTTTACCATCCCAATTGTACAAGCCAAGTTTGACCATGTTTTTTTGTTTGACCCCCCAAAAAACAGCCCAACGACAGCCTCGACAGGATTTTCGAATGGGCCGACGCCCTGGCCAAAGCTCAGAGTTTGGAGATCTTCAACTCATGGGACGGGACCCAGCCCCTTCCAGGCGCCTGGTCAATGGAGTGTGAAAGATCGTACTCTCTGGTAATTGAAGCAACATCACCATTGCTGATAGCTAGATGATCTAGAAATGGAATGAAATGGATATAGATGGGACATGTTCTATAGCTATGTTGAATCACCAAATGTCATTCATCCAATGCTGCATCATCGAGATATTTTGCTGCGTATATATGCTAATATGTTTCGGAAATTATGCTCGTAGCAGCAATGGCGCATGGATCGAAGATGATCGAAGACATGGATTGTTTCCTCCTGGTCAACCTTAAGAATGCAGAAAAAAAAAGTGTCATGGGCAACTTGTCTAGCATTACTGTTAAACTGAAGCACGAATAAAATAAAATGAAATAAAAACAAAAAACACACACACACAATTACGTCGCAGGCTTTGATCAAACATGCCAAAATAATGACTGCCTCGTCAGCTTGTCATCCGTACAGGATGGTTGGCAGAAGTTCTGCAGAGTTTTCTCCTGAGCCCCGATTGCTGCTGATTTGCAATGATGGTTGCAGGGCAGGTTGGGTTTTAGTAACAAAAAAACAAATTCCCTGGAAAAGCCAACCTTGAGTGCTGTAAGTCACGATAATCACTGGTTATTTCCACATCTTTGGATGTTTCTTATAGTTATTCCTCAGAAGACCAATGAAACTGCAAAAATCATGGTCAAATCCATGGTCACCAACCATTCACCAACCATTTCGGGCACCACGCAGTTCAGGTCACTCCTCCAGTTTGTGGTCAATGAGTCCTGCTGCTTCACGGCTCTCACAGTGGCTGCGTGGGCGCTTGGAATGCGACTTGGTCGGAAATGGGCGAAGCAATCTATCCATCTATGGTTGTTCTACAGCCGGGATAGAATGTTTAAAGATATACAAAAATGAATTGTCCTTTTGATTTGGATGAATCCCCATGATGGATATGAGTGTCTTGAATTTGGATATATTTGGATGGCTTCTATATGTTTATATAATTTATATATGTTTATATATGTTTAGTTGCCCCAGATGTTAAAGTAGATGTTTTGCTGTAAATAATCCAATCCAAGTCTGCTTTGAGGCCACCGCGTCTTGATGCGAGCCTTGGCACGTGGAAAAACTGAAGCTTTGGACGACTTGTTTGCAGCAAGACTCAGCAAGACTGTGGATGTGATAAATTCTAAAAATACAATATATTTATTTTTAGATATTTTCAGGCATTTTTAAACATGTTCAGCCACTATTAACTATTATCTTTCCTGAAAGATCCTTCTGACCCGGTTTTGAGTGGCTAGCGGCAGTTTTTCGTGACCTTCGAGGAATGGAAGATGATCGTCAGAGCATGGGTGATTTGTCCACCCAGTTGATCGAGGCCGATATCTGTGTCTGAAAATTGGGGATACCCTCAGTTGATTTATATATCCATGAAAAATTGTGATTTTCCATAGTTTTTTGTATGTTTACCAGAGCATACCCATATGGCATCATATGGCCATATTAACCCTCCAGTAAATTTATCGTAGCGGACTGGAAAATCACCTTAAGTTTAGTAGATAAATCATCATAAGTCATCTGATAAGATAGATGGACCCTTATCTATAGATATTACCGGTACGTATGTTAAATAACCAGAAGGGATATGGTAATGATGACAATAGTCCATTGGAATTTTATGGAATTTGGGGTCGCCAATATTCAGACAAAGCCATTTCAGTTGTGTTGTCAGAGGTCATTTGGATCAAACAAAAACGGGTGAAACGTGTGAAACCAGGGTGGCAGTTCGAGCCCTGACTTGGCTCACATATGGCTGGAAAAGGATGCTGCTGTGCAAGAAAGCATGCTAGATATCTAATATACAATGATAACTATATGTTGTTTTCAGTTTCACTCAAGTTATTTTGAATTATGTATTATGTATCTACATGATCCCATTCACAGTCATGTTTGATGGCAAACAGTTTTCTCAAAGGTGTACAAACATGTTCATACGCATTTAAATTTCTATGTTTTGACTCGAAGTTTTCCACATTTTTTTGATCCAAACAGTGGGTGCCTCGGTTTTCCAAAAGCGACAGGTCACAAGTGCCGTGAAGGCGGCTGAAGCGGAGTTGAAACGAGCAGAGGAGACCTTGGAGCGCTTGCAGGTACCGATCCGGCGGCCCTGGGAGAGCTGTTTGCAAGAAACAAACGGTACCCTCTGGTAAACATACAAAAAACTATGGAAAATCACCATTTTTACTGGGAAAACTCACTATTTCGACTGGGCCATTTTCAATAGCTATTTTGACATAACCAGAGGGTTAAGCATAGTGGGTTTTTCGTGGGGTACAATTGATGTATATCCCATGTGTATATTTTAGAGATAATGTAAACACATTATGATGAAAAACCTCCACACAGTTGGGATTTTTTGACGTGGAATGATGAAATCATATGGTATACTGGGGCTATATTGGGGATATGATGGGATATGATGGGGATATGACTAATATCATGATGGGATTATTGGTATTATATGACTATAACAATCATAATATTGGCAAATATGATGGGATATGACTAACCACAACTATATCGAATTTGTTGCATTGATCTGGATGAGACAACGACCTGACGTGGCGATTACACTGGAATGATGGTGAATGTATGCCACATGTAACTACCCCATGCAGGGCTGAACTTTCAGGCTTGTGAATGATGATCATTTATCCAGAGTATTGGTATGAGGGAGATCTACTTTACGAAACTTTACAGACATGTTCAGATATTTAACCAACATATCGTGATACATATCATATATATATACAATTATATATAATTCGTACAATAAATGGGATAGATGGTATTTATGTACCCAAACATCGCGAGTTGAATGGTGAAAATTAATATACCAGACAGACCACTAAAAATGTTGGACCTCATTCTTGAACAAAACCAACTTGCTTTACCAGTTCACACAGTTGGCAATAGTTGGCTGTTGATTGGATCTGATTTTCCCATATGAAGAGCATCCTGCCGATACCACGAGGTGTCATTTGAACAGACTACCGGGCTTTTGATCCACAGCAATAGTGTGACAGAATCGCACAAGACGGGGAAGTCAACACTAGCTCATTATACACCAACAGCTACGACACACCAACACTATTGTACAGCTGTGGGTGTAGAATGAGCTATAATAGTTGACGTGTATTATACACCAACAACAGCTACGACAGGCTGCCAACAACAGCTACGAAACTTGCTTAAGATTTCACCATGACAGGCTGCCCATGCCGAGACTGTGCAGAAGCGGCAACTCCTGCTGCGTACTGAATCGGGTCTGCAGCGACAAAGTGCTCGGGCAACTCGTGTGCTGGACGGGAGTGAAGCACATTTTGGGAGGTGGAAACTGAGGTGGTTTGGAAAGCAGTTTTACCATGTTTTACCACCGGTAAACTAACATAGCTATGGAAAATAGTGTGATTTTTCATGGCTGTGTTAGTTTCCTGAAGGGCATTGCAGCAGTTTAGCCAAGATGTTCGATATGTAAATGGTCAATTGAAAAAGGCTATTTTGACCAACAAAGGGAATTGGGAAGTACCAATCCTGGTGAACAAGCCATTGCTTTGGGTGTTCTAGCATTGTTTATTTTCCATCCTAGTCTTTGACCGTTGCAACACAATATGCTGTGCAACTGCAAAGCCAAACCAATGAGAGCAGTCCAAAGTTCCATCCTACGTGGGGCCCGATCATTCCAATTGGCATCAATTGGCTTAATTTTCACGTGGGTTGAAGATGGTTGAAGCCATTACAGTACACAGTAAATATCTGGGTGAATTATAACGACCTCACTGCGACCTCACTGGAATCATGGTTGGTAAGGGAAATCATCCCCAAATGACCTTAATTCAGGTTAGTGAAATATTATAATTTACCCAGAAATATGGCTTGTTTTATCATGTTGTTTCTTTGGGAAGCATTCTCTAGATGCGGATGTTCTTTGATTCTCAAGGGACGGCAGGTCATTCTAGATGCCTGGCAGGAGATTGCAGCACCAAGACGACGAGAATGCGAGGTTCGCAATTTAAACAGCTGTCCATTGGTGTTGATCGCATGCTAACAGATGCAAAGGCCATGTCTGAAGATGGGGGGATTAAATGGGATTAACACCTTTAAATGGGATTTTCACCTTAAAATGGGATTTTCACCTTACAATGGGATTAACACCTTCAAATGGGATTAACACCTAGGCAAAATGCTGATTTTCTCAGTGATTGGAATTGTGGTCACCCTAGTTTCAGACAAAGCCATTGCAACAGGCAACCTCATCCCATCGACCAGTGATCCAAGGCGATGTCAAATCCCCCAATTCAATGATTTAGCCATGGCAGATATGAATATTTCCCAGTAAAACTACTGGGGACTCGTTTTGACAGATGCAAACATCGAGGCTTTTGCTTTGTTTCATGGTTGACTTAGCATAGGCTATCCCACATTCTCCCACAAAAATGCATGTTTCATCCCCTGAATTCGTGGCCAATCTGCCATTTTTCTCGGGGCCAGGTGGTGGTGCCGATGCTTCGGGACGCTGAGGAATCCCCAGAGCAGTGGGGCGCCATTCTGACCATCGGAGTCTGGGAAACCCAGTGGCCCAGTGGGCGATAGCTGCATCCGATGCATCCGGCGTGGGATCTAACCATCGATGGGGAAATCATGGGGATACAATATGATATACTGTAAATATGTATATATATATATATATATATGTATATATATATATATATATACATATATGTATATATATACGTATATATATATACATCTATATACATATATATATATAACTGACTAATGATGATCTAGATGGTGATTTGAAGTTTGAAGTATGTTTCATATCTTTTCCATCCTAATGGGATGATGATCCCAGATGACTAATAGTTTGTTTCTTCAAAGAGTGATGGATATCCAGAAGATGCTACCGTACTTGATCGTGAGAGTCCTAAAAGATTCATGGGTATTCATGGGTATAGAATTCTTTTGAACAGCTTATGATTATGTAATGTACATATATATATAACATGAACATCCACTGCTATGTGGAAAACTGTATGCGTCATTTACTCTGCCTTTGCGGGGGTGAAAGGTTCAAAAATCTGCGCGTCAGTGGGGAAAACCATGATAAACCATCGAATTTAGGGTAGCCTATGGAGGTCCAAAGCTTGACTGTTGCATCAACCACCAATTGCCGGTTATGGTCATGTTCGATGTCAAAGGGGGTACCCTCTGGTAAACTAACATAGCTATTGAAAATGGCCATTTATAGTGGATTTTCCCATTAAAAATGGTGATTTTCCATTGCTCTGTTAGTTTACCAGAGGGTATTCCCCCTTCATATCCATTCTGGCGGCGAAGCCGAGGTTTTGAGTTGCTATGGAGCATCCTTTGGACATGCACTGCGACAGCCGATCATGAAAGAATTGCAGCAGGCTCCAACTTCGATTTGTTGGACCAGCCATTGGCATTTCAAACAGAACAAGCCTGGCTAGACTGAAACCCGCCTCCAAGCGTAGCATCCAACGCTTCTAAGTATTTCTTTGATAAATTATCAAGCAGCCAAAGCATGTAACATCATACAACTTAAATTCAGGTTCCAGGAAAAAGGGAAACCCTATACAAGGAATCTCAACGTTTCTAACTGTTGGTAGGCTCAAACCAATTGCCGCAGTTATGAAAACTTGTCGATGACATTGTGAGGTACTGCAAGAAAGTGGTGTTCCAACCCCGTCGAATCTCTTCACCAGTGGCTCTGTCAGCATGATTTTTGTCCGGATCGTCCAGCCTTGTGGTGGATTCTGCATTTGTTGTATCTCCCCATAAGACTCCCACAACAAGAATAGTGCTTGGTTTCAACGGACCCTATACTATATACTTCCTATAATATTGGCAAATAACAGCTTAAATAACAATGCCCTATATAGTCATACCCAATAATTTTCAATGATTTTCATAGATCTGCTCTTTTGATTCCTTGCCATCCTTTGTAAAATCGGCCGGCTCAGGTGCCTATCTGCGGAACTTCTTCCCACAGACCTTGGTTCAAAAAGCCATCGATGCCTGGTCCAACAGCCATTTGTTGCAGGGCACCGTGGCCACCGAAGCGCCACTCGAAGAGAACGGAAAGGGACGGGACGCTGTGGAGCCGTGGAGCCGTGGGAACGGGTGCAGCAACGTTGGTGATAGATTTGGATAGATGATAGATGGTCAGAGGTTATATATAAATCATATATAACTTATATATATATAATATGTATGTATATGTATATTATTACATATGATTACCAAAAACACATAAAGTGTCTAACGCAAAAAATGGATAGCCAGACCATGATGGTATCCTGTGTCTGAACTGTTGACCAAATTCTGTGCGAGAGGAATAGCTACGATGTCACGGAAATTCTATGCACAGCCAACCATTTTTTTCCGACATCTAAATGATTTTATATATAAATGTCGATTGATGTGGTTTTTCCTTGATTTGATTGATATCTCGTTTTTGGTGGTGCCATAATTGGTATATCTCTGATATATATATATATATGTGAATATTGAAAAGATTGCAGCTGTTGAATCGATGATCAATTGATAGCAGCGGATATCTTCGTTTTATGAAAATGGATGAAAAGTTGGTGCCAATCTCTTTCCCATCTGGCGCCATGATTGGCGTGGCTAGGTCTGGAAGCCTCTGCGCCCTGATGTTGGATCCCTTTGGCAACGCTTTGGAGTGGCTGAAGGTGTGGGATGTGGGGCCATAGCCGTAAAGTGATGGAAAAGATAGGGAAGTATATGGGATTTGTATAGGATTTAATTCTATTTATAGACTTTATGTGAAACAAATTCAGTACGATTTTACTAGTTCTGTCATTTCTATCTTTTTTGGGGTGACTATAATGGAACATGCTACTGTGACGGGGAATTATCCATGGCAGCGTGCTGCTTGCTGTCAGTCAATGGTTGCTATTGAAGTGAAAGATTTCTGTGGCTGATCAAGGCGTTGTAGATAGACCAGAGACTCCAATATGCCCGACGCGTGTTAAGTAATTCTGAAATTTCTATAATCATTCGCTGTTTGGGCTCGATTCCCGGCTGGACATAACTTTCCATAATATAAATTTGATGAAATTTGCAGAAATCAGTGTGGTTTTGTATCAAGAGCACACCATAGCTTCAGGTTTTTCGCAGCCTATGAGCTCAAGAGTGTTGACACCCAAACAGGAGTTATAAACCCGTCAGAAATTGGTGATTCCGTGGTGTCACGCTACGCGTTTTTTTCTCGGGCTGCGAAAGCCACAGGAGCTCCACACCCAACGAAACCCAGTGGCCTCTGGGGGCGGCGACCGCAGTGAAACTTGGAAGTGGATCCCGTGAGGATCACAGATTGCTGTGAGTCGATTGTGTTTTTTTTGTGTTGACGATCTAATTCTTGGGGTATATAGATTAATATAGATATATGATGATATATGACATTATCCCACATATATATATATATGTCATATTATCTATGTTAAGGTAGTTTTTTGGGCAAGTATTTGTAAATACTTCATACATGTTTGATGACACGGGAGGCTAACTTGATAGAACTGCTAGACATGGGGATACAACGTCAAATGATGTGAATGCGAATGTAAATTCCCAGTTCCAAGCATTTTTGGATAGTATGATTACCCCCCATCAAACGTGGCAATGGAAAATCTCCATCTGAAGGGTATGTTCCGTTGCCAGATTTGATTACCAGAGGGTAATGAACCAGTATTTCAGTAGATTAATTTAGTTGCTGGTTGGTGGTTTGGAACATTTTTTACTTTTCCATATATTGGGAATGTCATAATCCCAACTGACTCATATTTTTCAGAGGGGTAGGGCTCAACCACCAACCAGCTTGGCCTTCTGGATGTCACTCCAGAAGGCTCAGGTTATCCCAGACTTCCCAGACTTAGGAATTTGACAAGCACCTGCAAAGGCTGGTAGACCGTGTCGCCATTCTTCCGCAGCCGGGACCGTTTCGCTTTCTTGGAAGTGCGGTGGCAGCCAGTTGGTTTTCCTTCAGATTCCCGGTGTGTCTTGGCCAGGCTTCTTGAATCTCGCGGCATTGCCAAGGAGCCAGGCCGGTTGACGCGTCTGAAAAGCGTCCGTGAAATCTTGGATGTGAAATCGACTGATTAAGACCCATCAAAACTTGTGATTCATATCTGAATTGGGAATTAGTTGAATTCACTAATATGGGAATTTCAGCCATTGGGAAATCTGAACCCGATTTCGACACACTTTGCTCATTTGTAGACGTGCTAGATTGTATTAGTTTGTTTTTTCTGGTGAGTGGTGAGCCTGTTCTAAAACTTATTAAGGGCTGCCGCCCCTGCCGCCGACCCCGGAAGCAAGTATGGTGGATTAGCTACATTTGGTTACTTGTTGAAGCAGGGAAATCTTGGTACCAACCTAAGAAATATATCAATTGCACCCT
>Ga0126342_10009948_pt1 | contig 17020 bp, 19 predicted proteins | sample Cyp1metagenome_FD_92528 | JGI IMG/M metagenome (GOLD analysis project Ga0126342, IMG submission 92528) | Coral microbial communities from Lord Howe Island, Old Settlement Bay, Australia - Cyphastrea 1 metagenome | ecosystem: Host-associated > Invertebrates > Cnidaria > Coral ... | reverse complement strand
TGAGGTTAGTGAAAATATAAGGGTCAAGAATGTTTTTGTGGTTAGCAAAATCTACCTTGTTGGGGTTAGGCAAAGATCTCTTGAGGTTAGCAATTTGGCTTGTAAGGGTTAGAAGTGCGTCTCCAGTCCCAGAGGGAAATCCTGGGATTTCAAACCACAAACCACCCGGTAATTATTGGCTGTTGGGGACGGGAGGAAATTGAAAGCAACATGTCCCTGCCAGGTTGCGAAACAGCTGGAGCCGCCTTGTGAGCCGACTTGCAGGGCCAGCCACCCTTGTGGCTTTGTTGGAACTCGGCAAAGTCTGGATGCTCAGCCAGGAAGGCCTGGCTCCCATTCATGGTTCACACCTATGAATTGGTGGGATTCCCGCCTTTATGCTCCCTGAAGTTGCCAACCGGTCTGCAACAGTTCTGCAACAGTTCTGCAACTGTTGGCAACTGTGAGATACCCCACGATATATTCCAGGCATCACAGGGCTAGCAAGTCTTACCCTACCGGGTCACCATCCCCCGTCGGCCCGCCACGCGGCCTGAGTTTCCTTGGATTTTGGTTTGGGTTCCTTACCATGGCCCGTACTAAAGGAGGTCAGGTAGAGATGGCCCGCGGTGGTGCCCTGTCCAGGGTGCGACCGGATGGGATGCATGGGAAACATTCACTTTGGCCAAGAGAATGTCAAATCATTTTAAATCACAGGCATTGAAAACCCCTTTCCAAGAGCTGCACATAGCTGTACAATCTAAGAAAATCTCAGTCCAATCTAAGTAACATGCCCACTTTCCGACGGCGCCTTGGTAAAAAGCTTCTGGCAGTTGTAGGTCTTCAATGGGATGATGGAGTTGAACATATGAAAAGCCATCCGGTCCAAGCCTTTTTTGATGCCCCGTTTCTCCATGTAGCTCTGAGCTTCTTGAAGGTCAGGCACGTGTTCCAAGACATACGCGAAATGATCTGGAACAAAGGACTCCTCATCTGCGAAGCAATAGGTCTTCATGGGAACCTTGTCCTTCAGCATCTTGTTCAGCATGGGATGTGATGTACCTTCACCAATTCCTGGAAAGGAAATGCGGCATGTTGGCCCTGACCATGGGGGTATGTCATGGTACATCATCCCAACCAGGGGATGAACGCTGAAATCAGAGAACGACACAGACCTGGCTAAGTGCAATCCCAGAGGCCAGCAAAAGGGACGTGACATTCCACCTCAAGGGGATGCCCAACTCAGCACTCCAAACTTGGAGCATCTTCAACAACCGGTAGAAATTGGGATGATCATAGAAAACATATTCCCAGCTCATCTTGATTGGGGTGATGATAGGGGGAAGAACGAAGAACATTCAACTGAAAAACTGAGACATGCATTCCCGACCCATCCCGACCCACCTTGGGATCGTCAAAGCAGCAAACGATCTCTTTCGTTTTGTCCGACAAAGGACAGTGCTTCGTGATCATCGCCTGACAAGGCTTGACCCGACAGTGGCATATGGCAGGAAGGATTGGACTTCCTACTCGTGCAGATTGTCAATCTGGGTCGCTCTCCAGATGTTGCATGGCATGACATGCCCTGTAGGTGTATATATATATACAGGCATATACATGATTATGTCAGTTATATTATATTTGTGTAAATATGCTGAAGCCTATTGTGTGGATTCAGATATGTGTGGAAAGCAACGATGAACTTGGCTTAAAGCATCCACCAACAGAGCTGGCTTCGTGGATCACTCAATTGTAAAGTCCGTCTTTCAACTGCCCAAACCCACAGCGGAAAAGAGATGACCCTTTCAGATGCCTTCTGCTTGTCCCACATCTTCTTCATGAAGATACTTCCCTTGCGACCCGCAATGAAGTTGGAGCTGAAGCTATCAGAACAAACGCCACCTGCGTTGCTGTTGGTGGCATAGGAGATGAGATCATGATCATCCAGGCGTTGGATCACGGGCGTCAGATCTTTGAGGACAATGAAGTCTGCATCCATGTAGATACCTCCATGATGATACAGCAGCCCATATCCTGACGGAGCGCCCGATTTTGGCTGCTGATTCTGGGATGGGTGATCAGCTTCAACAATGGAAGCCTCAAACATCCTCAAACCAGTTGGACCAGAAGGACAACTCAAAATAGTTGAACGGTCCAATGCCCACAATTAGCCCAAGCAAGAGTTTGACTTAAACATATCTAAATATGCCAAGTGTCTGATCAAATCCGAGGTGGCTGCATGGTATGGAAATCTGAAGAACTCCTTTGGCATGTCCGGAATCCACCTCAATCCATACGGAATGGCGGGCTCGGACCCTAGACCTGCGTGATTTCATTTTGCTATTATATCTTTGCGCGCGAATATAAAGGACATTCTTCAACCATCCCCAAGGCACTTCATGACATTTTTGGAATTCACCAGGATGGGTTCCTCGCAAAGCTCGCGCGTATGCCGTCGCCAGCTCTCCACATTCAGCCGTGCATAGAGAGGGGCGTCCTGGGGAAGCCACCCGCGAAGCATTGGAGCTGGGGATTCAGAAACAAAAAATGGTGGGTTATGATCCCGGTTATAACCATGGTAATTGTGGGTGAGGAGGGTTATCGGTTATGCACTTTTGACTGGGGTTATAAATTACTAACTGGGGTGAACCACCAAGTATGAGGGGATTTTGTATACCCTGGGGTATGATTTTGCCATTTACATTCATTTTACGAGGCCTTCCTGTTTCGTTGGACAGGGAGTGACTTCGTTTTTTCCCTGCTCAGCGCTTCCTCTCTCTCTCTCTCTCTCGCTCTCTCTGTGTGTTGCCCATGATCTTCAGCAAGCATCAAGAGATTGGCACGCAGCAAAGCAGATCACTTGTGCTTGCAACCCTTCTGAAAGGTATGGAAGTAAGTTGAGAATCATCATCTCAGGTAGGCATTAAAGGTGAAAATATGTGGAAAGTCTTTGAAACCCATCACGTGCCTTCAATAAAAGCGTTGAACTGGCGATCAGCCGTATTCCCAGTCACCGCATATCACCGCACAAAAAATAGGTAAGGTATGGTAAGGTAAGATTTCAATATCCCAACATCTGCCGGTCCCTGCCTCACAAATTCCCACCCAGGACCCTGCTCCTTGTATTCCCAAAGCGTGAAGATCTTGCAATTCTTTGCCGGAGTTTCACTTGGCTGTTGTTTGGACACCTCTAGAGACACCTCAGCTTGCAAGGACCCAGCTATAGAGGTGCTCCCGAGCGGTCTTCGAGAATTCTTCGACCAGGGAATCACTGGAAAACTTTGCCCATTTAAGGTGGACCCAGGTGGACCCAGGTGGACCCACATCCTCCCAGCAAATTGTACTGAAGTGTTTCACATGTTCCTCGTCTGACCTCCAGCCTTTCTTGGGATGTCCGGTCATTTGAATTTGAGGGCCTTGATTTTTGGGCAGGAGTGATCATCGTATTGAAATATATTGAATTAGATTTCGCTGGCCGAAAAACATGCAACATCATGCAACGATAATTCTCGAGGTCAAGCTATGTCCAGCTGCCACAGTTCAGCCAAGGGGCAGCCGGCACATCATCTGACAACGCATCGTGCCACCCCTGTCCACTGCCAAATTGCCATATGGTCCAAGGCTTGCATCGCTTACAGGGCCACACTCTCTCTCTCTCTCTCTCTCGAAATTTCGTGAAATTGGATGAAATTGGCTCATTAATTACCAGTCAATCATGGCTTCTCAGCTGCCCATGTGGCCATCAAATTGTATCAGCACCTTGGACCAGCATGGCACTTGCCCTTCTTTGCGAATGAGAGCCGCAAACTCGGGATGCCGCTTCAGAAACAGAGACGTGGTCGCCACTGCAGGCGGCCTCTGCAACCCAAGCGGCTCATTCTCTGGGTCTGGTTACAAAAGGGGTATACCATGGTATACCCTCAAATGATAATAAAAGGTGATTTAGGGTATAGCTTCCATTGCTTTTCGCACTTCAGGCCACCGACAAGCTCAGGGACTAAGCTGCTGACGGCCTCTGGCCATGACTGGAACTGAAACTTCGGCTGAAAAGTTCTCCCAACAGAGTGGACCTGGCTGCAGCTCTGATCCCGTGGGTTGCAAGCCTTGGGTTGGCTCATGTTGGCTCTAACCCCAGAAAACTTAGATCTCAAACGGGTAGCTGGAGTTCTAACCCCAACTCATAAGTCATAGGTCCCACATGGTCCCACCTGTCGCGAAAATGCTTGCAGCTCGACGGCCACTGCAAGATCGCCTTGAAGGTGTGGTACGCCGTCCGCTCCTCAGCTGTGCTCTCAACAAGGCGCTGGGAAAGGAAAGCACCAGAAAAACCAACAGAATTCGAAGTCCCAAGGCATATTCACCTGCGGATATTTAAAAAAAAAAACTCGGTATATGTTTAGGATGTACATGTGTGTGTGTGTGCATGTATATGTATATATATACAGAGAGCGAGAGAGAGAGAGAGAGAGAGAGAGAGAGACACACACACACACCAGCACCTCACCCTTTCGACGCCTAGGTTCCAGAACATGGGCAGCTCCTTTTGACCTGAGTTAGTTTCCAGTTACGTCCAGGCAAGCCGCGCCAAATTCAGATATACCTGCCATGATACTATGATGCCATCACTACCAGTACTTAGGGACCCACTGGTCCAGCTGATCTCAACTCCACTGCCAGCTTTAATGACAACTTATATAACTTGTCAAGCTGAGGGGTCATAAGGCTTCAAGCAAGAAACTTCATGTGTTCTTCTGCCTTGCTTGTGTCTCCATTGAACTTCTCAAGAGCATCAACAAATCCAGATGGCGTGAAGGATGTGTCTCCGACAAAGCAGTGCCTTGGTGCTGGCAGTTCAACATCAACAAATGGAATCTCGTCTTGCACAGAGAGTTGTTACATGTTTATTATGTGTCAAGCTTCTTCTTCAGCCTCAGTTCATCCACCTACGAATCTACGCCTGTGCTTGTTTCTGCGCATACCGCGAGAAACACACTTGCCCAATAAACCGTTAACCTGCCAGCCTGCCAGGTGACGTCGAGATCCCTGACTTACCAGTAGAGTGTGCAATGCCTTCACCCAGCTGGTTCCAGGGGATGTTGCAGGGCGCATCATCATTGTCATAGCAGCAGAGTGTCTCCTGTAGCTGCACAGGAACGCGGCTCGGAATGCGGATAGGACATGATGGGATTGGGGATTTGCTGGCTGTCCTGAGACGTGTCAGACTTTGGACACCGCTTTCTCACAGCTGCCTTCTGCTTTCTCCACACTTCCTGGCAGAAAATCCAAGGGTATCCCTCCAAAGGGTCACCACCCGATAAGGCGTGATTGCGGGCTTGTTGCCCACCATGAAACCCTATCTTCTTGAATCAGATTGCATCTATATATATATGTGTGTGTGTGTTTATCTATTTTTTATTATTTATGTACATATATATATCTATCTATCTATCTATCTATCTATCTATCTATCTGTGTGTGTGTAAATTGATGGGTGCCCTCCAGATTTCCATCACCCAAGGCTACCATCTCACCTTGAAGAAAGGGCTGCCCTTTTGGCCGCCCACGAAGTCGGAAGCGAAGCTTTCACCACCTGAGAATTGCTCAGGGATGGAGCACCTGTGGACCCCAGCATTTGCTGCGGGATCTCTCCAACCAATTTCGGGGGTCGATCATTTTGAACCCGCATCAAAACCATTTCAAACTCCTATCCACCTCAAAGCTCTGTTTAGACTTACTGCAGATCATGTCTCAAGAGTTCGCAACCGCTTCTCTAAGCTCCACACAACTTTTGGATGAATCCTTTTGATCCATGTATGAGACCATCCCTTTCTCTGCTGCTAGCTGGATCACTTCGTCCAAATCCTTCACAACCTGAGAAAGCTCCAATGGAAGCAACTCACAACTGACATACCCATCCTGCTCTGATGACGAGATGCTCAGATTTTTGTGCAACATGTCTGAGTCTTTGGCCAACACATCTGAATCAAAGTAAATGCCACCATGGTGGTACAGAAGCCCGTAACGCAGCATGTCAGCTTTGGCCGCTGGATAAGGCAAGCGGAAATACTCCTCCGGCATGTCCGGCACGTAGATTCGAACATTCATGTCATTGATCAGGATGGGTTCGTTGCAAAGTCCTGCAGGTGGAGAAGGGGAAGAGTTCATCATCGCAGGGATGGGAAAGCACAAGGCATTTAAAACCACCCACCTTCACCCATTCACCTGCAAACTTCAAAGCTCCAAGGTAATTATCCCACATTGCCATTTACCAGGATTCACCCCATTTTCAGTAGTGGCCGCCTACATTCATTAGCCTTCACTATCCACTTCTAGTGGGTGGGGGGCAACCCAATGTACCATCACTGTTCACCACTGTCACTTCCGCGCCAAGATTCCATGTGCATGCCGTCGCCACGACTCTACAGTGAGAACGTGGAACAGCTCCACCGAAGTACTGTCCAAATACGTAAAAATGTTGCAAAGCCGGCCTTGGTGGTACATGAAGTTTAGCAGTCAAAAATAGATTCCTCTTTTACTCATGACATCTCATGACTATCTCTAAACAGGGTCTAATACCATTTGCTTGCATGGGGGTGATTACGGGCCCTTGCAGCTTTCAATCTGAGAAGGGTTCTTTGGACCAGCATTGTTTGGGGCGACTGGGATACTGTATCCAACTGTGTCTGGCAGGACGGATGTGTCTGGCAGCTGCATAGAATCACTTGACAGGAAGCTCCACGGGAGGAGCTGAAACCTGGAAAATTGCTGAAAATGGTATGCAATTGTTTGTGTGCCCTGTTTTGCCCTCACGCCGTTTCGGGGATGTTGAAGATTGGAGCTGCCCGCCGCCAAGATTCTGTTCTTTGCTGCCAGCGCACGTTCCTGACAGAAGATGCGGTTTCAGCCAGTTTCAAGGACCAGTGTCGCATTTCATATGCGTACATTTTTCCTGGCTTGCTGGTGAACACTTCACAAAAAAGATACCCAAATGTTCAAACCGCTGGCTTCTGACACCTACCTGGTACTGTAGCTAGTCTCAACCCTTGCAAAAGATGATCAAGCCTTCCCCAAATCTTCGAAAGGGCGTCAGTTGGGATCATCCCACGGTAATCGGTATGCCACTGGCTCTGTCTGAAAACAACATACCCCCAAATCCACTGGTTCATCATCATTATCACTATATATATATACATATATTATATATATATACATATTATATATATAATAGATTATTTACCCCCAAAAAAACAAAAACATGGTAGTTTTCCATAGCTATGTTGGTCTACTGCAGGGTATCCCATTTTGAAACCGCACCCATTTTAGAAACCACCAAGCAGTTTGGCTCTGTGGTCCTGGGTTGCTTCCACGACCACCGAAGCTTCCATCTGCAAGCTGGCTCGGATGTTGCCAGGATCGAACTGGCTCATCCACCTGCACCAACTGTCCAGATCTGAAAAACATCGACGATTTCATTCCATCGATATCCAGCTCTCTAACCCTGGCTCTTGATATTTTCGCATGCTTTTCTATTGCCCAATACCTTTGGATCCATCATTTTTCACCTCTCTGGCCGCCTGCTGTTGCCCCAGACCAGGGCGATCAACGAAATCGCCGCGGGAAGGCCCATACCTTGCTGGTGGGGGGGCCCAATGCATCCCGATTGCCCCTGCAGCCCTTAGGGCCCTGACATAGGAAGCATCTCTTGGAGCGGCCACAGAATTGTCGACTGCCTGGGCATCCGGCAATTTCCGGGACCAAAGGTTGCAAAGAATCTTGAGTACAGGCCAAAAAATTCAGCACGCAATAAGGGGAGAGAGAGCAAGAGATCTAGTGTACCAAAATTGAGTTGTGCTTTTTTTCCTTGCTAAACCGCAATACACAAATTGGGACACCTACGTGGGGCCTACGCAAACCACTCCTCCCATGCGAAACTGCCTACGCGAGGGTTACCTTTTAAGAAGTGCCTACGCAGTTGCCTCAGCGAAAGTTGCTGCAACGATCTCTTTACTTGACGTGATGTGGTCACGATTCTGGTTCAGAAGAGAAATAAGAAATATTGGAAGATGACGATTCTTTGGATGACTTGTGAAAGGAAGGCGACAACCCATCAAGCGTGGAGCACTTTGTCATGGAAGATAGTCAGATATTGACCTTGGAAAAACTTTGGATGGGCTACGGGCCACAATGTGACCTGAGGCAGATATTGACCTTGGAAAAACTTTGGATGGGCTACGGGCCACAATGTGACCTGAGGGCCTACGCGTTTCCTACGCGAGGGCCTACGCCGAGCCTACGCGAAAGTCCGAACCAAAAATGGATTTCTGAAAACTTGGCACTGTAATTTTCTGAAAAAGCGTTTGTTTCTTTAATCTCCCTTTCTTCCAGCTATATTATTATGAATCATACAATCCAGTTTGCATGCAAAATCATTGTAACCCACCAAGAAAAAACAAGAGTCCGAGGTCAGAAACAAACAATCCAGAACACCTAAACAAGCGCCTACGCGAGACTGCCTACGCAGCCTCTCCTACGTGATCCTACGCCATATGCCTACGCAGGACCTACGCACCAAGCAGAACAGTCTACGCATGAACGATGTTGGTTCCTCCTCAATCTAAATTCCATCATCTGGAAAAAAAACGTGGCATCTGTGTTATATTATATATATATATACTTATACATGTGTGTGTACAATATATTCATGAGTGTGCATATGGTATAAGATGTATAACTATAGATTTAGATCATAGATTCATATGTGATATACTGATCTCATGCAGCCCAGGGACGCTTCACCATGGCCCTGGGCCTGGCGCCAGGGTCAAATCCACCCGCAGGTACCCCCAAAGACTGTTGTGGATGTAAGGGATGAAACCACATGTTTGGAGCCATAGAACGGACGTGTTGAAGTAGGGGGATACTATTCCTGATGAATTTCGAGAACATCATGGAAAAAAGGTGGTAAGTTGATGAGAAATATGATGAACTATGAGAACTTTCGTGGATTTGATCAAACTGATGAAGTTGATGAATTTACCGGGTTGTACGCATGATGATACTCATGATGGATGAATTGTCATGGATTATGATGAATTCGGATGAATTATGAGTTGCTGGTCACATATCTGAAAATTCCTGAATTTACGAGAGCATCATTTTCACTTGGATGGTTAGGTATATATAAATTGATGTACATTAATGTTAGATAATTAGTGACAGCACTTAAAAAGGATAGAAGAATTCTACGACATCTCGTTACGTATGATCGCATATGATAAGGAATCCGCAGTCAACGACCTGATCATCCCATTCTTTGGCGCCTTAGCTACACCCAAGCGCCACGGCCGCGCCACGGCCGCCCATGCTGCTAAGGCCGGTGGCCGAAGCCAACGGCCCCAGCATTCCCAAGCTGGACTTCAAATGCAATACATCAGATATGTGAGATAATGTATATATTATATAATTATATGTAAATATATGTAAATATTATATGTACTACATAAATATATATATATATATCCGGAATAATGTGCATTTGGAGAATTCAATTGATCCAAAGTGTTAATCTGTTTCAACATGTTCCAATCTTCAGGGCATGGGCTGATGCTTTTTGGAGTGGCTGGGGTTGCAAATCTTCAGGTTTTTGGGTTCTCCTCTTAAACTGCTGAAGTTAACGCTGTCCAAAGTCATGTCTTGCTACTGCGAGGTGCATCGGCTAATACTTTGGCCAAAGCACTGGCCGCCGCCATTGAGACCAAGGCAACAAGATGATCATGATGGAACCTTGGAAAGCCTGCATATTTTTGTGGGGCTGAAATATGTCTCACTCTTTCATATATTTTCTCTGAAACGAGTTTTGGCTGGCAATTCCTCTGCGATTGCGAAGTGAAAGGGTGATGCCATGGCTGCGTTTCGAGCAGGCCCAAAAAAAGTGTGCCTTTCGAGCGGCCCGCAGCCAGAGCTGCAGTCTCTGTGCCATACGTTCCCTCAGCTGCTGCCGGGCTCCGTCCTACTATCATGGGGCATCTGGGACCAATAATCCTTTGCAATTGAGGCCCTGACCCCCAACACCTCAGGTTCAGCAATCTTTCAGAAGGGAAGAGGTGTGTCACCTGCGTGAGAAGCCTCAAACAAACCTGTACAGGCATCAACTGCCTGAACAGCTCTCCAGAAAAGGATCCCCTTGTGGCCTCTTGTGGTGCATTGCTGTCGAAGCGTCAAAGCAACTCTAGCCAAAACGGTCATTGTTTGTTGCTCCATCTGTCCGTCGGTCTGTTTGTCCGCGCATCCCATCCATCCATTCGCCCATACATTCATCTACATGCACCACAAACATCCATATACACCATACATGGATAATATACACATGGCATGTGCCCCCCTCTACATGCATCACAATCACAATATGTTTCCATAACAATCACCATATTTATCCATATGTGCAATGTTTTCTTCTGCTAGCCATGTGCCTTCAGAAAGAGGGTGCAGGATGCCTTGGGACTCCCAACATTGCAGCGATGACCACTGCGTTGCGAAGTTTGCGCTTGGCCCACTTGGCTTTCAACCTGGCACTGGACCAACGGAATTTCCTCCATCCCAAATGGCAGGGAAATGGGACCAATAAAGGTGTATCACTTCCCCGTCGCAATAATTTACTTGTATGACTAATGGGATGTAATGGATGCAAGTAACCCCTAACCAATGGCTTAGGGGAAAAGAAACTTGGCAAAAAAATGGAAATCAAAATGCTGAATGTCACACTGGTGGCTCCTTTCACCTGCTTTTTCCCCAGTCGAAGCCCTCAACCTCAGGCGAAAACCCATCTGCTGGACTTTTGACTCTATGCAAAGATATCTTGTCATAGACCGTAGGTGCTGCAAAGCCTGTACAGCAGCACACTACCTTATCTATCAGCAGAGAGCCCCCGCATCACCACTCTTGGACGTGTCGTCTTTGAATTGCTCGCCGCAAAGCAACTGTTCCAGGGCCTGTGGGGAATCATCAGCCCCGTCTGAAATAAAAGGATCCCAGTGAGGGTTCTCCCGCGCATCGAGCGCATCCCAATCTTCCTTCTCAAAGAAGTTCTCGTTCAGGAACTGAGGCGTATCAATGACCTCATGAAAATCGCTACCCCTCACAGCAAATGCAAATGACAAGGGGCATGGGACTGCGACCCTTTGTTTCTCTAAAACCAAACAAAAAATGGCAGGGTGATATTCTTACCGTTTGAGGCAACCAGGTCCCACAAATAAACAAGACATGGTTCCAGCTTCAGCATAATGTATTTAATTATATATATATACCCATGTGCATTGGCATTGTGCAGCATCATAAACGTATATTTACAAGTTATACATTCCCTCCGGCAATCTAACATAGCTGTATAATATGGAGAACCAGCATGTGTTTAGTACGTAAAGCATCTACAACCAGGTGTTTTTCATAGCTATGTTAGATTACCAGAGTCTGTACACAATATAATTTTATCGATAAGATTCAATTATGATACTATGCTACTTATATCAAGTGTGACTGGTTATATACGAATTGGTTGCACTAATAAATCTAAATTATATCGAACATAGCTATGCATCTATATATATAATATACATAGTGATATCAATTGTATCAATGAACTACACTACACCTAAGTATATCGATCAATTATGTGCATGTGTATGTGTATATTATATTATATCTATATATATATATATCAATTGTGTGCCAGGAATATTCCCATCTTTCCCCTGCTTCAGCCTAGTCAGCCTAGTCAGCCTAGTCGCATCCTCCAAACGGACGGGAAACTCTTCCCAGGGCCTTTTGCAAAGTTCCACCGAGTCCTTGTATACATCTAAGGCAGTGCAGAAATACCTCAGGACGGTGGCGTCGGTTCAACGGCTTGGTGGCCCCCAAAAGGGGTCACCACTGGTGACGGTGACCGGTGTTTTGTGTCGGAAACCGGGTTTTTTTTCCGGAAAAACACAACAGCAATTTTGAAATATTTTGAAAGCATTTGAAAGCTATGTAGATATATGTAGACTAAAATTTTCCAGTTATGACTTTGGAAATAATGAGTTTGGAAATCAAAGAAAATCTGAAATCCCCTCCTTCGTGAATCTCGCTGAAGGGCGATGTTGGGGCTAATGAGCCGCCTGTTTGCATTCCTGGCACATGTTCAGGCAGTGCAGCCAGTTGCCGGCCCCTTTTTTTGCTCGCTGGTGTTTGGCTAGCCACGGTGACACCAGCCCGTGTCTCCTTGTTTTTTAGGGCCACCCTGCTGTTTTTTCCAGCACAGCTATATGTGGCCCTAATGTTTTTTTTGCGGACGGCACTTTCTCTTTGTGGGCGAAATCCCCTCCTGTAGTGTGTAATTGTGGGTGAGTCACAACTGCATATAATGAGTTGTAAATCATTCCGGAGGTATCGGGTGGAAACACATGCCATTGCAGCACGTCACATGGGGCGTTGCGGGAGTCTGCAGCCACCCTGAAAGGCTCCGTTCAATGAGAAGAGGGCTGCCCCACGGTCGGCATCCAGCAACAGTCCTGTGCGGGGCGAAGCTCAAGGGAGCACGGCTTGCTGGAAATGTCCTGTTGCATTTCCACAACCAGAGGCGGTACCCTCTGCTAGTCTAACATGGCCGTGGAAACCGGCCATGGTTGATAGGAAAATCATGTACAAATTGGTAATTTTCCATGGCTATATTGAATTACCAGAGGGTACAATTACCAGAGGGTAGCATGCCTGGAAATGGAGGTAATGCGGTCCTTTTATGACCCAAGATATCGCAAGACAATCACCGCTCAGTTCAACTCAGGTCCTATGGTATCGACGACCGGAATAGTAATAGCAGCCCGGCACGTCTCCACCTCTGCATCCTGCCCTGCTTGCGAAGCAGGTTACGCCGCACCACTGTTCATCTTGAAGGGAGTGCATGATGAACTCCACAAAATGCACGCCTTGCTGAATTGGCACCTGACTCAGCACATTGACATAGTCCGGAGCTGACATGTTCTTCAGGTCGAAGAACTCCACAGTCGTGTCAGAGCCAGTGAGAAAGTGACTGTCAGGATTTCCGGCAATATTCCAAGAGTAGTATGGACTTTCATCCACCATCATCATCAATTCCATGCCCCCAGTGATATCTTCCAGACTTTTCAGAGGCTCATTGTCCTTGACAAACCTCAGCAATCCTGGCGGCATGCCACAGACAGCGCTGGCGCGCTCTTTCAATTCTTCAAGCGACTCTGGAAGGGTCAGCTTCAGGAGCAGGTTGCCAGCTAGGTTTCTCACCTTAGATTGGCGTTTTGGGGTCCATGCGGAAAAATAAAAAACATCTTCCCAGCAATCCCTGCGCCCTGATTCATATCAAAGAAATCCCTAGAAACCCTGGTTCAATGGTTTAGTATGGTTTAGTATTGTCTAATTATTCATGTTGCGAGCCCCATGTGGTATTTCACTAGGCATGGCATGGATTGTGATTGTGGATGGTGGTCGATTCCCTTGTGGGAACAAAAAAAATCGACTCAGCAACTGCAGGTCGCCCGAATCTGGGTGGACTCCTCCGTCATCGGAAGGATTGGGGATCGAGGAGCGGTTGATGTTTGAGGGGACACAGCTGCGCTGCAGCTCCTTGATCTTCTGTGATGGAGGATGATGGAGGTTTGTTTTGTGATCAACCAGCCCAAGATTTGAAACAGAAATAGTCCAAATATCACACAAACACCAGAACAGCAGATTTATGTGTCCATGCGGGTTTTGCATCACAAAGAGGGATGTGAAGGATAGAAAAGAGAACTAATTGAAACCACCAAGCTACCAGGATGTGCTTTCATACTTCAGTCTCGGGGTATGCCTTGAAATTGTTTGGTCGCACAACCACCCCAAGCACTCATAACAAGATTGGCCTTGCAAGTGTGCCCTTTTGGCCCCTGCCTTCTTGAGATCCACGAAGAATCGCATGTTTCTACATTTGGTTTTGTCTGAAAATAGATTAAAACGGCCATCTATTGGGGTTGAATCGGTTAAATGCCCTGTTTTCAGACAGGACACCCCACCTCTCAAAGGCTGTCACCCAGGGGACCATGTCCGTGGACATGGCGGCGTGGCCACCTGCGCAGTCCAAAATTATCAGCAGTTGATGGTTGCAGTTTTCAAGCCATCGAAACCAACTATCCAATGTATCTATTTTTTCTTGAAGTTAGTTCATCCATGTTAATCTAATCTTGTCTAGTCTAATCTTATTTGGGTGACGCACCCGGGAGCGACAGTATGAATTCGGCGACGGGTCGTATCTTGTATGAGAATGATCTTCCATAGCATGTGGAAGCACCCATATGATCCCCATGTGATGAGGGTGCAACAAAGAAATTTGACCTGAATTCACGGACAAAATGTGACAAACATGAACAAGAACAAATATATACATGAATGTTCATTTTGGCAACTGGTTATGTGTGGATGTGACACATGCACAAAGGGCAACCAAAACTACGGCTGAAATCGACCAGGTGCAATTACAAAGCTGATATCAACAAATCTAACTATGGATTGGAGACCTTTGATTAATCTTGATTCAGTAAGCTGATGACACGCATTCAAGAAAAATGGATCCCAATGCTGGAGTTGTTACGCTGCCAATATGGCACGAGTAATGACAACTGCCCGCAAATATCCGCAGTTGTTATTACATCTATATCTACTGCATTACTATAGACATTATATAGATATGCATATGCATATAAATATATATATATACATACATACATACATTACATTACATTACATTACATTACATTACATTACATACATTACATACATTACATACATACATACATACATACATACATACATACATACATACATTACATACATACATTACATTACATTACATACCATACCATACCATACCATACCATACCATACCATACCATACCATACCATACCATACCATACATACTTACATTACATTACATTACATTACATTACATACCATACCATACCATACCATACCATATCATACCATACCTACATACATACATACATTACATACATACATTACATACATACATACATACATACATACATACATACATTACATTACATTACATTACATTACATTACATTACATTACATTACATACATACATACATACATTACATACATACATATATATATATATATATGTATATCATGATTATCATCATGATTGTTAATGAGAATTTACTAATCGCTGTGATCACGATTATTACTAGTGTATACTATTCTTATGACTATTATTTTTATCACTACTGTTATTCGTACCATTATATTTATCTTCAAAAACATCTGCATCGAGCAGTGGCATCTCCCGTTTCATGGAACCGGGACCGACCGGGACCTTGTGGTGCGGGCTTCAGCGCAATTGAGAACAGGTCTGCCAGCCTACCAGTCGCAGCGCTACATGAGACTTTTGACAAGAGTTGGTTAGCTCGCAATTAGTTGCTGCAACCGGCTTGAGTCTCTCATTTTAAAAGAAGTGATTCCACGGAAAGAATTCGCAAAACTTCTACGCCACATATGCCACTGTTTCTTCTGGCAGCAGAGTAGTGTTACATGGATAGAATTTGAACTCACTCAGTTGGTTGCTCTCCTTGGCACAAAGTGGAACGGCTACCGGACAGTCTTTCACGATGACCCGGCATACCATATGACTCAACAGAAAAACTAAAGACTCCATTACAAATGACCATCATAACACGGCTACAAGACAGGAGATAAACCCATGTCTTCCTCCCTGCCCATTGGCAATTTCAATAAGGGTATCTAAGGGTATTTAACCTGGGCACTGGCCATGGAGAATTCCGAGAACCCGTTTTTCATTCCATCTGCCAGTTGGTATTTTCCATTGCCAGGTTGGATTGCCACTGGGCACCTGCCAGGTCTAGTCTTTACCTGTGAATCTGGGGCCCTGTCTGCACCACAGAGTTGAAGGGAAGGTCCAACCTCCGCAAAGGGGCTGTGTCTGTGTTGTGTGACGTGATTGTGGCGTGTGTGTGTGTGTGTGTGCGGACACATACAAACTAGACATGTGATGACATGTAATGTGCGCATAATGTGTGCAAATTTTATCGAGTACCGCTTTTTAGAGGGGGAAGGGATTTGGCAGCACTTTGCATTCTGCTGTGTTGGAGAGCCCCCACTCAACCCCAACTTGCCTGTGAGTTAGCAACCTCCGCAAGCGCAGCCAGAAACCGAAGAAGGGGTAAGTCGCGAAGGGCATTCCCTTAGAATCTGGAGGACGTTGAAAGCGGATGAAGAATGAAACGGACCTGTTGCACTTCCCACACTTGACTACATTGAACCCAAGAATTGTTATACTGTATTAGCAAATGATCTTGCAAACCCTGTTTTCGGTTTACACTACGCTGATAATAATTTCGGCTCTCGTCCTCTCCCACCCCACGATTCAAAAGTGATCTGTGCAGTTGGACCTGGGGGCATCACGAGCAACCGTTGCCACAGGTCCTGGCTACAACAAATCTATTAAATCTATGGGTGGGGGAATTGAGTCAGCACCCTGCGAGTTACATTTCTCTCTGCTGAGGAAATCCCACGCCACCAGATAGTATGCATAATTTTAGGTACCTGCCTCTAAAGCTGGTTTGGCCAAGTTTGCCCCATTTTTCCATGTAGGGCCCAAAAATTGCCCGTAAAAAGAATCACTGTCCCTACCAAACCAAGTTTAAACCACGGCCGACGCTTCAAAGACTTCCAACACCCCCCAAAAAGCCTGGCTGGCGACAAAGTCGCGTAGCTCGTCCTCCATCTCACGAAACCAGGTTTCTGGATCCTGTCTTGTCTGGTTTCGGACTGGAAAGCTGGCGGTATGGGAGGATGGGGGTGGCATGCTTGCACCGTCAGTAATGCCAATGTAGGATAACAAAATGACGATATTCACCATTGATGGGGATCCTTGGGTTTAGGATGCACGCCAAATACGTGGAGAGAGAAGGGGGAGAGAGAGAGAGAGAGAGACACAGACACAGACACAGACACAGAC
>Ga0126342_10009947_pt1 | contig 17023 bp, 18 predicted proteins | sample Cyp1metagenome_FD_92528 | JGI IMG/M metagenome (GOLD analysis project Ga0126342, IMG submission 92528) | Coral microbial communities from Lord Howe Island, Old Settlement Bay, Australia - Cyphastrea 1 metagenome | ecosystem: Host-associated > Invertebrates > Cnidaria > Coral ... | reverse complement strand
TCAACTTCCGCCTTGCCAACTCTTCGCCAAGCTCTTTGCCAACTTCCCAGCTCAGTGTGCACCGCTGGACCTCAACCTGGGACCAAACCAGCTCAGTGTGCACCGCTGGACCTCAACCTGGGAGTGTGCGCAAGGCGCCTGCTCCAAGGATTCGTGGTCTCCGGCCCTCTATTCCTTGATCCAACTGCGAGTTCCCACGGTGATCACGGGCTACAGCTTGGCGGACTGCGGGGACTGCGGTGGAGGTAATGGTAGGGGTGGATCAATGTGGATCATCCCCATGAGTGGTTCATCACCATAGTCACGTCATAATCCCGTCATCCAGTGATGACTATGGGATAACCGGGGATAACTCAGGCCATGATTCGCCAAGTAGTGCTGGTGCTGAAGCGCAGCATTTTATGCACTTTGTGGGGATGGATCAAAGATGATCATTCTGCGCAGCACAGGACATTTCGAAGGGGCTGCAAGCGATGCGCTCCAAGGGAATCAATCCATCTTTGCTCTCTGGCATTGATATTGGAGTTGATGGAGTTGATTGGCGAGGTGTGTGAGGTGTCACATGTCCTACAAAGTGCCACAAGGGTGCAATGGGGCTCTAGGATCAAGCTTGAATGCGACATTCACAGACCCAAAGCAGGCATATTACCATATTGCCCTCCAGTGTCATCAAGCATGGCAATAGAGTTCATAGAACATTTTCCATGTAGTCCGATGAATTTTCCCTGCCGTTGGAGTCATCTTGGGGCCTCCCCGGGTGGCTACTTCACCGTGCCATCCAACTTTTTCAAGGCTGGCTTTAGCCTTTGAGAAGTCTCATAATTGGTCCGATCCAAGTTAGTAAATGGTTTAGAAACCAGTCTGGTGACCCTTCCGGCGGATTCTTGAAAAAGGTCCGAGATGTTTTGAACGCGGGGACTGGGCGGTCGCCACAGTTTTTCAGCAAGGCTCTATCAAGGTGTCAATTCCTTTGCCTCTTGCGAACGTCTTCGTGTAGATGAGGTTGGAATTGGGTGGAACAGTCGACTTGAGAAGACTTGCAGCTGGGGGCCAGCTGACATGTGAGAAAGATAGGTATTTGTTTCACGATCGGATCAGCACCATCCTTTTCTTTTAGGTCGAACCCAATTTTTATCAAGTTTCCATATTTTTTTGGTCACCATCCCAAAACCACGGTTGCTGCCGAAGCATCCCTAGAGAACTCGGTTGTTCCCATCCGAAGTCTTCCAAGCAAGCTCTGGCTCTCTCTGCTAGGTGCTGTGCCAGTTGAGTTTGGTCCCAGAACAGCTGGATACTCCAAAGCTGAAGCGGTTGCAGGCACAGGTAGATGCTGCAGGTGCGACCCTGGGACCGGACCGCCTGGGTGGCAGCCTTGGACAGCTTGGGCCTGGGAGGATCGGCATCATCGCCAGGAGGCCTGACGGAACTGATGGCATCGTACGTGGCAGATGGGAAGGCGAAGCGGCGAAATGTGGGCGAACATGGAACGTCATGGAACATATGGAAATTGGAGGATCAATTGATCAATGGATCTGCATAGCCATATCATGCCATATCATTGATCATATCATCCGATGACTTTTCGGGCACGACAATGCTTTGATGGTCTTGATAGCCCTTGATTCACAGTACTTTTTTTCATGATGGTAGCGATGGTAGTGTCAGTTCTTAGTGACTATCTAAATTGATCTCAATTGCAATGCTTGCTCCACGGTACTCGTACTACTGGTTACATCTGGTTACCAGATTTCTTTGGATTTACGGGTAACGTGATGATAACCATGATGCTCTACGAACACACGGACAGCGACGTCGACGACGACGACGACGACGACGACGCCGGCGACGACGACGCCGCCGCCGCCGACGCCGACGCCGACGCCGACGGCGCACATGGACAGGTGGACGAAGCCGAAGTGGTGAGCATCAACAGCTGGCTCTTCCTCTTCCGTGGCTAGGAGCTCCAGGAACTGGGAAGGTGCGGATCCGATGGTGGCACAGTTTTCTTGGCTGAGAGGATGGCAATTTCTGTCAGGATAGGATGATAGGACCCAGATGGCTCCAAAATTTGCAAAGAGTTTGTTCGCAAGATGCCCATATGTCATCATATGTCACTTTTTTTTGTGTCAACTTCCGAACGTTTTATTGTCGTGGACACATGCGGACACTTTTGGTGAAGTGGACTTCTAAGAGAGTAGCATGCGGGAAAGGCTTGAATGGTAACGCAAGTTGTCCGGTAAGGACTAACAGTTTGCCACTGAAAATGGTCCATTGATATTGATTTTGCCTATGAAAATGGTGATTTTCCATTTTTTTTTGGTGAGTTGATACCGGAGAGCAGCGAGCCCAGTGCTGAGTCCCCTGCGATCGAACTTCGCACAGGGCCATGCGCTGCGGTCGAAAAAATTCACGCTGGAGCGGCTCGTGGAAGCGGTGGATTTCAGCAAGGGAAAGGTAAAAAAAATAAAAGGACGGTCTATCTGTCGATCAATATATATATATTATTAATTATTACTATATTTTATTATAATTTGAATATAAATCTATATCAATCTATCCATAGATCTATATGATTCATATAGTTAATCATATCATATCCCACAGCCCAATTTTTTGTTCAGATGCACAGCCTGCCGAAAAAATCTCAGGTGCTGGATTGGCATGGGTGGCTTCGATTGCGACTTTCGCAGCGTTCCTGAGCTGCAGTGAACTTCGCCAGGGATTTGGGTTTGCCTTGGTGACTTTTCACGAGATAGTTTGATACTTTGATCTAAACGTACGTAGGTGTATAAACATTTTTATTTCAGTGATATTATGATATATTATGTGATTATATACGTATATGAATAAATACGTATATGAATAAACACACATATATATATATATATACATATACATTATATATATATATAATAGCAATATATATATATATATAATAATATAATATATATATAATACACATGTACAACGCACAGAAATTGCTCTCTTGCAAGCTATCGTTGGATGACTCATGAAATGGACAAGTTGGACAAATCCAAGGATTGTTGTTCCACAACGAGAAAATGGTGGCTGAATGAGCCGACCAGCAAAATTTCTATAAAGGGCAATCATTTTCGATATATCCGCTGCTGATATTCTTCTTGGTTATATCCCAACTTTGTTGCTTATATCGCTGGTTCCGTTGATTTATGTCTTCCAGAATTGCATGATGGGAATATCTGCAGGACCCCCCTATATTTGATGGTAAAAACCCTGTGGTTTCTGTTAGATTTCCCTTAACCCAATCCATTGACATTCAAGTTTGGTGCTGAAAAAATCCCTATTCTTCATGGTTCAATCTCATGAAATCGCGATGTTCCAGAAATCCCATCAGGCCCCAGTTCGATAGCTAAGATGGTTTATACCATTGTTTTTAAACAATGGTCTGGTTGGTTGTTTGGAACATTTTTTATTTTTCCATATATTGGGAATAATCATCCCAACTGACTTTCATATTTTTCAGAGGGGTTGAAACCACCAACCAGCTAGTGTACGATACGCAAATAATTATATTTATTGCTCGGGCCCCACCAACTAACATAACTGGGGGGCACCATCCTGATTGAATCTCCCAACATTTTCCATTGGCAAATGCCAAGCCGCGTATCGTTACGTTATGCAACTGGTCTCAGGGGCGACAGGACTCCATCACCGTACAGGCGTGCTGCTGGTTGGCCATTCTCCAAATTACCCCCCTATGAGTTGGGGGTTGAAGACTATGGTATATTGGATGATACACACATATATATATATATATGTATATACAAATAGATAAGCAAATGAATAAATAGATAAATAAATCAATAAATCAATAAATAATATATATATATTATATGCCTGCATATTTGGATGATATAAGACGGTGGGACTATATACCAAATTAAAATAAGGGGGGTTCTTGCAATGGAGGGATCCCCGAGTCACAGTGGTTGTTTCAAATGGTGATGATTTTTTGTTTGTTTTTGGATGTTTTGCGGGTACTAACATTTTAGGAAACCCCCATGAGTTGGGGTTGAAGATTGATTTTTTGTCTAAAATTGGGCTATGCTCTCGGTCTACGTCAGTTACGGGGATGGTATATGTGAGATTTTCGTCTGAAATCGGGAATCACCGACCATAAATCTTCAGCCAGGGAGCCGAACGAGTCCAGCATGGGAAGGCGCGAACGGAGGATTTTTCAATATTTTTCATGGGAAAATCATCTAGAAATGGTTGGATTTTCGGTCCATGGTTCATGGTGAGTTTTCTGGGGAGGATCGCCTCGCAGGTCCACGTGTACAAGACCCTCGCTGGAATGAAGATCAACAAGTCTCATGGTTGCGACATGTTGCGACTGCTGGTGGTGCCTGGAATGGCCTGGAATGAAAGTTGAGGGGAAGATGATGGAAGATGATCGAAGTTTGTGTTGTCTCATTTTCAGGGCACTATGAAGGGAATGGTTCTTTGATTCCCAAACTTTGTTGATGGAATGTTGATCAAGAAAGATCCGGGCCCTTCGTTTTTCCGACCAGTCGAGCAGTGGCTGAAAAATCCCTGTTGGTTGAGAATTCGTTCCAGGATTGTGATACTGTTGCGGAGGAACCTAAGGGGCTGAGGTATTTCTATTCCCATTCTCTCTTAAATGGGGAGCGAAAAAACTGAGTTACTTGGAGTTTGCCAACCACATGATAGGTTTCTATTATTTCTATCCAACAGATTGGTGCTTATCATCAACAGTGGGATAGACCTTATATCCCTTGATCCTTTTGGTTATTCTTGGTTCCATTCTCCTTCTATCCATGGTTTTCGCCCCATCATCTTTCATCAAACCCTGGAAGTCTTGCGTTTTGCCCGGACGGAGCGAGGCTCTACAATTTTGGTTTATATGCCGAGGGCTCCCAGGAGAATGAAGGGACAGGTTTTGATGATTTTTTGTCAGAATCCCAAATCTTATTGAATCAGCGTCTATGTTGTTTTTTCTAAATGATGCTCGTATCAGGTGGCCAAAAAATCATGTCACCAGAATTTCTCACACTTTGAATTTTGGAGCCATCGAAGTTCTCCTTGTGGTTTCGGAGTGTTTGATGCTCATTTCCCATGGCTTGCTGATCAGCTCATGTTGAGTAGATGCGGCTTATGACAGGCATGGATCCCTAGGCCCTACTCATTCAACCAGTTCAACCCCAGTTTGCGATGATCGACCAGAATTTTTTCTACTATTTTACGATGTGTTTTTGAAGTCTACAGTTTGTGCAAAGCTTCCTTGGCTTTGGGTGCAACCTGCTGCGCATGATCAGCTGAACCATCCATAGCTGCCTTTTTTGGTTCAGAGATTCAGAGCCAATTGATAGAGCCGATTCCCATTCATCACATTGTGTGTGGGAACTTCAGAACATCCAGTTCATGTCAGGTTGGTGTTTTTCTTTTTTTAACAGCTTCTCCAGCGGATTTTAACAAAACTATCAGGGATTGCCCTAAATCCTTGTCCTGTCAAACTAATTGAGCAGTGTTCGAACCTCCTGTTGATGATTAGATGGGGTTATACGTGCTGATACCATCCAATATATTGATTATGACTGCTCCAATGAACTGGTAACTCCGTTCTCAACCAGCCAGTGTTTCAAGGGACGCCATCTCGGGTTTCGCAGCCCTCACAATGGAAGTGTGCCTCCTCTCCGGTGAAGTCGTGACAGTTCTGGATTCTGAGGAAGTTGAAGGGAAAACTGCCCTGGCGGTGAAGCAAGCCTTGGTGCCCAAAGTGGGCGTCACTCGATGGACAGCCACGCATTTGGCTTTGTCTGAAAATTTAGGGGAAAACGGGAAAACCACCGCAACCTTTGATGGTTTATCAATGTTTATCATGAGTTTCCCCATGAACAACATCAATTTGGGTGGTATTGTTGGATTTGCCATTTATCCCAGAAAAAATCAAACCACCAAGGTCAGCAGATTCAGGCAGAAACTCTTGGATAGTGCCAATGAGATCGCGGATGATCAGGTTTTCACCTCTGCTCCCGAGAGGGTTCAACTAGTCAAGTTGGAGTTTTGCCCCCCTGATGCTGAAGAAGACGAAAAGATGCTGTCTGCTGCGAAACGCAACGACTTGGTTGCGCTTGAACATTTTCTTCGGTGCCCCAGGGATCCAAATATCACGGGGGAAGATTGCCAGACACCTCTGCACTGTGCAGCGGAGTCCGGACATGGCGAGCCCGTTCGGCTCCTGCTTGAAGCAGGTGCAGAGGTAGATAGTAGAGGGAACATTTCGGTCACGCCCTTGTTGTGGGCAGCTGAATACGGCAATAGCGAAGCTGTTGCGTTGCTGCTTAATGCTGGTGCAAACAAGGATGAGCCCACAACAGAGGATGATGATGGGGCAACACCCCTGCACGCGGCGTCTTACAGGGGCCATTTGGACGTCGTTCAGATGCTGCTTGAAGCTGGAGCCAAGATTGATGAGCCCAGAACACAGGATGGGACAACACCGTTGTTTGATGCAGTGCAAGGAGGCCATCTGCACATCGTTCGTTTGCTGGTTGAAGCTGGGGCCAGGAAGGATGCAGTGGCAGATGCTGGGTCAACGCCATTGTGTCTTGCAGCTGAGTTGAACCGTCTTGACATTGTCCAGTTTCTCCTTGAACGTGGCGCTGACAAAGATCATGCCACGCACGATGGCTTGACGCCGTGCATTTTGCAGCCAAGAACGGCCATTTCAGAATGGTCAAATGTTTGGTCGAATCTGGTGCAAAATCCCCACAGCTCGGTGAGAAACAAGGAATGGTGTGCTCCCGACTCCTGGACCCAGATAATCAGAGACTGTGTTCACTAAACCATTGCCTCTCGAGGGCTTTGCTTTGAAGAAAGATAAGAAATCTTTCTTTCTTGTAGGGTTTGGTTGTCTCATGGTATCTGTAAGATGCATGTGAGCTCATGTAAAATACATGAACCAGAAACCTATATTCATAGTTGTTCATATCCTGTTTATGAAGGCTCGTGCTTTGAAGATGTGTCCACGTAGTCTTGCGGCGCCAATCCCCGTGGCCCAGTGGTAGAAATATTGCTCAATGGCCATGGCTTGTTTCCACAAGCCGGCCGTAGACACAACACACGTGGGTATCTGGCCAAGATTTATTGTACAAGTTGCGGCGTTGCAGCATAAACAGCAACATAAACGGCAACATAAACGACTTTTTGGGGTTGTTTCAACATTTCGAACTATTTCGAATTTCGAAGCCCTAAATCGATATATATTCAATATGGTTTATCATCACTTTCCCTTTTCGAATAGCAATAAATTGGGACTTTCTCCGGCGACACAGCTCCCCAACTTGGAAGCATCCCAACAGATCCGCAGGAGTTGAGCATTCAGCGCTGCCGTGATTGGTACGGGAACTCGGACGGTTGGATCCACTTGATTTTGGTTGGTTTTTGTTGGCACACCATGGGTTTTTGTATGTTGCTACCAGCTTGAATTATGGGATTTAAGCCAATTTAAGGTGGCTTTTTCATGATTTTTATTGGTGCTATCATGAATCAGTGAGGGGCTTTCATGCTGCTTCAAAGATCAATGAATCGGTTTGGGATGATAAAATCACATAAAATCCCATTTGGTCAAGGTGAGAATCATTTCGTAGCCCCAAGGGCCCCAAGTTGAGATTTTGCATGTGCAGAAACGGGGTATGCCATGGTATGTCCCTGGCCAATTTGGCCTCGGTATCCTCGGTGAACATACAAAAAACTATTGAAAATGGCCATTTATAGTTGATTTACCCATAAAAAATGGTGATTTTCCATAGTTATGTTAGTTTACCAGAGGGTAGTACTTTCTATCCAAAAACAGATTCATTAACAGGACTAAGTCCCACTCACCAGCTGAAAGTGAACTTTGCTGGCTACCCTCCAATCAAACATGGGTTGCTTGAACATCTTCCATTGATTAAATCATATCGTTGATGTATGTCCCACAGGATCCATGTATGGTATATATGCTAACATTGGGGGTATATTGATGGGATCCATGGAGCACCATATATAGCAGCACCATGGATCCTATGGGTGTTGCTGTTCCTAGCGAACTAAAGCGCCTAGGGCGGGAAAGTTTCCCGGCACGTGAGGTGCTACTCGGTCCTCAGCTGCCCGGGTCTCCAGTCGTTGGTTTTTGGCATGCAACAGACATTTATGGCATAAACCTGGTGAGTCGACATTTGGTAGAGCTATGATTAATATAGCAATCTGTGGAATTATGTGGAACGATGTGGAACGAACTGATAAGTTATGATGGAATGCTTGTAACAATCAGTTATGATGGCTTATAAGTTCTATGATAAGTTATCCCACCATAACACCATAAGTTATGATGAGAACTTATTTTTTTCTGATTGTAAAACTGCACCCCTGCAGTTTTTGGGCGAAACATGGCGAAACTTTTCGCAATTCTTCTCGTTGACGGTGGGAGTTCTGCCTCGTGCCGCTGGTGCCTGGAACACTGAGGTCAATACTGGCAGTATTCCAAGAACGATGGATGTTGGGCGTGATCACTCAGAGGGAGCTGGGAGGAGCCGGGGTGGGTGCAGGTCTACCCTAGCCAGCCATCTGTAACAACAGGCAGAAAGGTGACAGATAAGAAAGGCATGATCGAAGATGACTTTGATGCCCTTCACTGGGATGCATGCCATTTATGTGTGGATATAACTGATATGACTTACGTCGTCTCATATCTCTATATTTGGTACTGATATGATTAATATAATACCGTACTACTACTATTTGGAGAGATTACCATATTCTGTATGATGTTGTCTTATATCCCATTTTACCCCCATTGCAGTAATATCTCCAAATCGAAATGGTCCCCCGGGACGTAACTCAGGTGGATGCTCCAGCTCTGAGCACCAAGCCACTTAGACTGGGATGAAGTTGGGATGACTGGGAGTTGGGAGAATTTCCGTGTGCCACTGGGATGGGTTAGTTGGGTTAGATTCCGACAGTGAAAGTCACCATGAATTGGGGCATCCGACAGTTGAACCATGGGAGGATGGTGTCAGATTAGCCGGGAAAGGATGGTAAATTAACTTGTTGACCCTGGCAGATTAGTTAGGTTGGAAGACTGGTGAAACCACTGAAAATGGCTTATTTTCAGGGTCAACAAGTTAATTTACGAGAGGCTAAATATCCAGAAATATCCTTTGTGAATCCGACCGTCGCGCTGGTATCTGAGTCGTTCACGTTGAAGCGTATTGTTTGGAGGTGCCCAAGTCTGCGGTGAAAAAAAGTTGGTGGTTTGGAACATGAATTTTATGACTTTCCATATATAGGGAATAATAATCCCAACTGACGTTTATATTTATCAGAGGGGTTGAAACCACCAACCAGTTATAGTATCTTGACACAATCACTACAGACTAAAGCCTCCTGCCCATATCCAGCTTGTTTGTTAACTTGGGTGTTGAAGACATGTACATCATGTACCTACTACTGATCGCTGTCGGTCATGTCCCCGATTATCACTGCTTCAAAATCCATCGCGTGATAATTTCTGTTGCTTAAATCAGGCAGTGTGGTAAACCCAATAAGAAACCATTCCTCCGACCAAACATTTGGAGTAATTTTTCCACCACCACCACCACCACCAGCATCATCATCATCATCATCATCATCATCATCATCATCATACAATATATTAGTGGGACACCCAACAACAAACTACCATTGGGCAGGATTTTTTGTTGGGTTCATACAATTAATCATACCCTCCAATAATCAAATGTGGCTGGCTGGGAAATCCCCGAACTAAATGGAAGTTTACTTAGCTGGGATCATCATCGAACTAAATGCTTGATTCTCTAATGCGTATTTCCATTTTCATAGGAACATCATCATCTATAAATGGTTCTATAATCAATGGATTAGTTTAAGGGAAAATCTTAACCGGAAACCATAGATTTTCCAATTAAGTATGGGGCTTCTCCTGCAAGATTTCCCTTAAACCAATCCATTGATAGTTCACTTTAGTTATAGCTATCAGTATCCATAGTATATAAATCTACTAGTTAACTATAACTATAACTATAACTATAACTAGTTAACTATAACTATAAATATACCATCATTAACTATAAGTATAACTATAACTATAACTGGTTAACTATAACTGAACATCTACTATCATTTACTATCATTAACCATAGTAACAATGATAGGTTCCCATCATCCACTCGTGATGACCGAGCCACTCGGAGCCCCCATCCACTGCCCCACTGCAGGAAGGGCAAAGATCCCACCAACGTCGTGGATTACCCGCTGACGGCCAACAGTGTCACCACCGGCACACCCGAGGCATCAACGGGGAGCGCGATAAGTTGACCAAAAAATGGATGGGTTTTGTTGGGGAAAATCTGAAAAACCGGAAACCAGAGTGATTTTCCCATGAAGATCATGGAGGTTTCCTATGGTTTCCTGTAAAATGTCCCACCAATCCATTGATTAACCCTTGGGTTTCGCATTTTTTTGGGGTTTTATTGCCCATGACGGATCCATGGTGCTGGTATGGATCCATGGAGCACCGTATGTAGCAGCACCATGGATCCTAATTATGGGTAATAGGAATATGGGCCAAATCTTCGAGAAGGCTAGAATCTTTCGAACCAGAGATAGTCTGTGTTCAGTATGAAGTATCCAATTTTTGGGGTACCCAATTCTGACCCACACCCATCTCGATGAATCATGATGGTTAGTAAGGGGAATCATCCCTAAATGGCCGTCTGATAACAGCTATTTTCAGGTTCGTGAATGATTATAATTCAGCCAGATAAGATGGATTCTTAAATGGCATGGGGATGTTTGGCACCAGATCACGCTGCCATGTTTTACTTCCAAGATCTTCCATGTTTTTCCGGATGTGAAGGAACCGACCATCAAGATTATGGGAATCATCGGCCAAGCGACTCTGGGCTTTTGGGGTTTCAAGTTTGCTATTAACTCGGGTTTCACCCAAGTTTGACCAAGGTCTAAGTTTGACATGCTCAGTGGTTTCAAGTCTAACAAATCCATCCAAAGGTGGGATCATGATTCTCAAGGACGTGTAGGTTTTTTCTCCAGGGGGCTGGTGCTACCGAAAACCCATAGTTTTTCCATGTCTTTTCCCACTGTCCTCTGTGACATCATAAGGGGGGGGGTTCCATCGACATTTCCACTCCCCACATCCATGGACCCCAGTGCTGTGAGGCCCAGAGTGTCATTGCGGGGGAATACATTGCGCACTACTGCCCGCCGCAGGCACGAATGATCCTGGAGTCCCCATCTGGTGGTGATTTTTGAAGGCAATGATTGCTCTATCATGCTCTATCCACTATCAAACGTTCTGAACTATATCAATCATAGAGTTCCACAGAATCTCCACAGAATTCTTTTTTTCGATACCCTGAATTGGCAGAAATCCATATCCACTATAGTCACTAAATCCACGTCCATTTCTGAGTTGGTTTGTACTGACTTCGGTGGATCCTCAGCTGACAGGTTGTGCAGAACCAGCTGGCGCAGCCCGTGGCCCCTTGGCAGCGAGGATGCTGACTTGATGGGATATCCCCAAGTTATGGCATGGTTGTTGATGGTTATCCCCAAGTTATCCCCAAGTTGAACAAAAAAGGCACTTTTTTTGGGGGAAAAGGATGATTAGCCTCCTGTAAACTAAAAAAAAGATGCGGAAAATCCACTAAGTAGATTTGTTAGTTTGCCCGAGGATAAGCACCGGATTTTGGTTCCCGAATTTTTGGACAAAGCCGTGCTGCGCCAAAGGTCGCAGGCAACGGCCACTTCTACTCCCAGCAGAGTGGCTCCGGGCCATCCCCTGCGGTGGGGGGTGCTCGGTCGTTCAAAATCTTGCGGGAAAACCATCAAGCCTGGTGGTGGACTGGGGTTTTCCATCATCATCCCATGATTTTAAGGACGAAAGGAGCTGATGGCCCGTTTTTGGTGAACAGAATTTCAAGACCTGCTGCTTGATTCGTCGCCATTCTTGGCGTGTCAAAGTGTCAAAGAAACATGCTTTTGTTTTGCGGCTGAGGGCATACTCGAATTTCCAGCCCTTCAGCACCCGTCACAGTTTTTACATGTGGCCAAGATCATCTTCGGCATCTCAAAAATAAATCCGGTCTAGCCTGGTGGACAATCCCCCAGTTCTATCAATGATTCCACCCTGCATTTTCAATGATCAAAAATTCATTTTTGCCATTCTCAGCTCGGATGAGTGCAAAATCCACAAATTGTCATTGGTGGAATCTCAATTATTGATGAAATGCCAACTTTGTTGGCTTAAACAAAAGATCCGTAGGAGGTCGGAACTTCAGAACCTGCAGGTCATAGGCCTGGCGTTGCTCTTAGTGCTTGGCGTTTTAGGCCGGATGGGTTCCTTTGGGATCGGTGATTGCAATCATCCACCTGACTAAAGCCGCGACTTTCACCATGAAGGATTGTTACTAAAAGGAAAAAATAGTCTGTTAAAATCTGTTAAACATGTTTTTGGGAAGAGCAATGGCCGTACCAAAGGGTAGCAGGCAGCATCATTTTCAGCATATTTGACTTACTACACCACAGTTTCGAAGGCAGGATGATTGAGAAAAAACATCAGGAAAGTTGAGTTCGATGTAGAGCACCCCTTAAAAAGGTAGAACAATTTAACACAATAGCATTTTTTTTCGTTTTTGGAGTTCAAATATATGTATATATATATAGATAATATCACTGCTTTTTGCCACTCCGGGGCCTTTTCACGACTGCAGAAAACGACAAATTTTCTCCAATGGTCCGTTTTCGATATTTTGTCAGGAGCAGGTGGCTATTACTTCATGACCAATAGCCACGTCCTCAGAGGATGGCATCAACCAGCCTGAAACTGCTGCTATCCAAATCATGGATGGTACCGATGCTAGGCTCCAAGTAGGCTCCAAGTGAAGAAACTCCGTACCCTCTGGTTATGTCAAAATAGCTATTGAAAATGGCCATTTATAGCTGATTTACCCATTAAAAATGGTGATTTTCCATGGTTATGTTAAATTACCAGAGGATAACTGGTTTCATCAACCCAGGTTTTGTTCACAACATGTCCCCAGGTTTTGGATGATTCCCCCAATGGCCGAGGCAAACGAACCGTCTCACACAAGAGTTGGGGCTTCACAGTTGGAGCAGCGGACATGGTCTGGGTCAGTTTTTGACCACCTCATGATAGTTGGATGTTTAACTATCAACATGATCCTGGCATCATTTTCTGGATCTTCACCAAAGTTATCAGGGTGAAATGACAAACACGTCCAAAAACATGGACGTTTTCCCTTCTGGATTCTTAAGACTTGCCATGCCTAAAAAGCCATGCTTCGTTCCTTTGCCAGCTGGGCTCCAGCAGAAGAACATTTGTATAGAATTGGTGATTATTGGTGCAAGCATTCTTCAGTCAGTCACGGGCATGTCCTCTTGTCTGCGCTTTGGTGCCAATCTCAATTCAGAGATTTGTGACAGCATGTTTCAACAAGTAAAGAGTTTGTTGTACTCAAACATGCTTCACATCCAACAACACACACACACAACTCAACATTCCTCGCGTGCAGTGTAAATGACACTGCCCCCAGTGCCCCGGGTGGGCACCCCACGCGTGGGGACGCCACGCTCTGGCACGCCACGTTCGGGCACGCCGCGGTTGCGCACGCCCGGTTCGGGCACACCACGACTGGGCACGCCGCGGTTGGGCACGCCGCGGTTGGGCACGCCGCGGTTGGGCACCCCACAAGGCTTCTTGGGTTGGTCATCTTGCCTGCAAGGATCTGCAGTGCGTCAGTGCTTTTCGGCAACTTGACCCACACTTTTCGGTACCTGGTACCCTCTGGTAAAACAAAAAGCTATTGAAGCCATGGCCCAGTCGAACTAGTTGATTTACCCATTAAACATATGAAAAAATGGTGATTTTCCCATATTTTCCATAGTTTTCTGTAAACGTTGACCAGGCCTTTTGTACGTTGAAATCACTTCCTTGGCTTCATCCATTCGCGGCGCCAGGTTCTGCCGAGCCTCTTGGGCTCAGCTCCAGGCCCTGGGGCCCTGGGGCCCTGGGTTTGAAGTTGATCTCCCATGGGATAATACTGGGATATTGATGGATATACCGTCTGTTAATTTGTTACAGTTTGCTATTGAAAATGGTCCATTGAAATAGTTGATTTACCGGTTTTTGGATGGTTTTTGGGATGGTTTTTGGATGGTTTTGGCTTGATTTCCCTTTGGAAGAAGAGGGTGGACAACTTGAAATGGTGGGAGCTTTGAAAATAGCGTGAAGACAGATTTGTTTTGGATTTCACGCAGATGTTTCAACCGGGCCACTCAAAGTCACATTTATGTCCACTTGATTGAGGTCACTTAAGCTTTGAACTAAGTCAATAGTCCGAAAATTATCACTTTGAACTGCCAGGTGGTCATGTGTTTTTGAAACGTCAAAACATTCATTTGCTTGGGGTGGCTCATGATTTTTCGAAATCATAGAACAATCGTACCGTAAGGTTAAGGCTTAAATCCACAACTGCTGTATGAAGAACCTGTTCTTGTTGGTATACGATCACACATACGGTCGATGGATTGTGATCTCACTGCCGATCACCCAACCATGGCAACACTTACAACAAGGGAAAGCCGCCGTTTTTCTTGTTGGTTGGGTTTTGCCCAATTTTTCTGGCTGGTGGGCCAACACTTTTCCAAAGTTTGGGATTCTGGAATTAGATCTTCCACTCGTCAGGCAACCGGTGGAGGAACCACAGGATTGGCCAGAGCTGACTGAGGAAAGCTGGGAACCTGTATCAGTGTGAGCCATGAAGCCCAAGGGGAGTCATCACTTCACTCGAAATTCGGGTGAATGTGAGGGCAAATCTCCCAACATGGCCGAAAACTCTTCAACTTGGCACATACATGATCTACATATATCCACATGTTGATCACCCCAACTATAATGTATAATATATATACATATATATATATATAATTTATATACATAATATATAAATTATATATATATAAATTATATATGTATTATATTCATATCAATTATATACATCCTGGTAACATGTCGGCTGCATCTTTCCACCTTGGCCCATGCGAAAGGAGAGCCGGCCTTCCACCTCTCCGGTGATGGACGATTGGACGCGTCGGACCATGTTGCGGTGCCGTGGCGCGGGGAGCTGCTCGGGATTCCCGGCTTTCGGTGATCCTTTAAGGCACCTTTTATGCATCACCAATCAACATTTTTTGCAGTACAAAATAGGACAGTACAATAGGACTCGGATGCTTGGGATATCGGATATCATTCCCATGATGGGCATGGTATCCCAACTTTTATATACTGTATCTCCCAAGAATCGGCATTTTTAGAGTACAAAGGTACTGTTCGCCCTCTTGATGGGGCTTGATACAGTTTGATTGTCTTGTCCCAGAGAATTTCGCTTTCACCCGCTACGAATTTCATGCCTCCCCCAATGACAAAGACCCACCCACCCTGAAACCAATTTTCAGCTGTGTTTCACAGAGGATAAGTTCAACTTGGATACACAATATCCCAGGTATCCCAGCTAGTAAGTGGTTTCCAAGCCATACAAACTACGATAAAGTGGGGTTTATCCCACTCATATCTGAGAACTAGGGTAGTTTACAGCATACCAGCGGCTATCAACCACAAACTGACTGGGATACATACAGGATGGGGCCCTCAAGATAGCGTTCAGTTGCCTAAAAAAACTGGCCGGTGGCTTTTATAACTATATGGTTTGTAGATGTTTGTAGTAGATATAACATGGTATTATGGTACTATAGTAGATATAGCATGATATAACATGGTATGTTGGTTTATAATACTATGGTTTATTAACCCCATGATATAACTCTAGTATTCATGGGGTTAATAAACCGACATTCACATAACTGGAGGGCACCATCCTGCATCCTACCAAGGCTGCGCGAGGCAGCCTTGAATGATTCAGTAGGAACCCTGCTGGGCAAGGCTGGCCAAATGGGGGTGGGATGATATCAACCTTTTATGGGTGTTGGGAAGAAACAGCTCCAGGAAGCTTTGGGTTTCAATGACTTGAACCGTTCGGACCATTCGGATGATGTTTTTTTTGTGACGAGATCATGTGTTGCTCCGGCGCGGTTTTCGAGTTCCCATGCAATCTGTGACATCTCTACAAGGACCGCAGTTGTCTGGTCCCTCGATTCACAATCGATCGCCCCTCTCCCATTGCCAGGGCATTCCTACTGTGGATGGGCCAGCGAAATCCTGCACCACCAATTTGGGATGGTGTTTCAACCCATCCAAAATCATGGGATGTTTGCCATCTACCCTCTGGTAAACTAACATAGCTGTTGAAAATCACATTTTTTGTGGGTAAATCAACTATGAATGGGCCATTTTCAATAGCTACGTTAGTCATTACCAGAGGGTATCAACTGGTGATAACCGGCCGGATAAATCGCCAGCGAAATCCACAGTACCTGGAGGACCATCCAGTCGATGGGATAACCGTTGCAGCGGCTAGGGGTCTGATCTGAGGGATAACCCCCCATTCTGGGCAAGATTTTTTGGTTAGTAAAATAGATGAACAACATCAACATCAATCAACCATTTTTTTTCCAGCAACACACATATGAATCATATGAACAAACATGACATAATTTTGGGGTATACGGTATGATGGTATACCACCTTTTCAGAGACCCTGTTCACGACGGCGGACACCGGTTCCCCGGGTGAACATTTTCGTTCACGCAGACGGCGCAGACTCTGCGAGCGGCCACATCCATGGAATCTACCATGAGGCGCAGGGTCGGTAGGAAAGCAACCAAGGTTGACCCAAATATCAACATCCCAGATATACAAAATTGCCATTTGAGAGGTAGCCCAAGGTCCACATGATTCTGGCTGAATTGGATTTGAAGGGACGATATGAGTCCAATGATAGGTAAGGTTTGAGCTTTCCGGAAAGCT
>Ga0126342_10009946_pt1 | contig 17023 bp, 14 predicted proteins | sample Cyp1metagenome_FD_92528 | JGI IMG/M metagenome (GOLD analysis project Ga0126342, IMG submission 92528) | Coral microbial communities from Lord Howe Island, Old Settlement Bay, Australia - Cyphastrea 1 metagenome | ecosystem: Host-associated > Invertebrates > Cnidaria > Coral ... | reverse complement strand
TCTACCTATCTACCTATCTACCTATCTACCTATCTACCTATCTACCTATCTACCTATCTACCTATCTACCTATCTACCTATCTACCTATCTACCTATCTATCTATCTATCTATCTATCTATCTTCCATCTATCTATCTATCTATCTATCTATCTATCTATGAATCTATCTATCTATCTATCTATCTATGAATCTATCTATCTATCTATCTATCTATCTATCTATCCATCAACTATCTATCTATCTATCTATCGATCTATCTATTTCTCTATCTATCTATCAATCAATCTAGCTATCTAGCTATCTAGCTATCTATCTATCTATCTATCTATCTATCTATCTATATATCCACCTATCTACCTAACTATCTATCTATCCATCCATCCAACTATCTATCTATCTATCTATCTATCTATCGATCTATCTCTCTGTCTGTCTATCTGTCTATCTGTCTATCTGTCTATCTGTCTATCTGTCTATCTGTCTATCGATCCGATCGATCGATCGATCGATCGGTATATCTATCTATCGATCGATCTAATGATCGACCGATCGGTCCATCTATCTATCGTTCTTTCCATCTTTCTATCTTATCTATCTTTTCTATCTATCTATCTATCTAACTAACTAACTAACTATCTACCTATCCTATCCTATCCTATCCTATCCTATCAAATCTATCCTATCCTATCAAATCATATCTATGTATCTATCTATCTACCTATCTATCTTTTCTAATCTCTCCTATCCCATCTATCTATCTATCTATCTTTCTTTCTTTCTTTCTATCTGTCTATCTATCTAATCTGTCCTGTCTATCTAATCTATCCTATCTATCTCATCTATCTCATCTATCTCATCAATCTCATCTATCAATCAATCAATTTATCAATCTATCAATCTATCCATCTATCCATCCATCCATCTCTCTATCTATCTATCTATCCATCCATCCATCCATCCATCCATCCATCCATCCATCCAACAACGAGACAGCCTGTCCGGCTGGCTTTCGTAAAGCATGGAAAAAATTGCTGAAGGACACCTCTCTGACATGACACATCCCCGCCGCCAAAAAAAACTGCGGCTCCCAAGACGATTCTGCAATCTTGAAATGTCTTGGAAAAAATCTCGAAAATCTTCCTCAGGCCACCCTGAAGCCGTTCGACAGAAGAAACGCAACGGGGACCAGGCATGGAAAGCAAAGGAGCTCTAGTAGACTTAGAAGTTATCGTACCACGCCACCTGACCTAGAATCTTTCCTCCGTTTTTAGATGCTTTGCCTAATCACAAAACATTGCAAAAAAAATCACTGAAGGACACCCTTCTGACATCACACATCTCCCCTGCCAGAAAAAACTGCGGCCCCCAAGACGATTCGCACATACATGCACTGCGTCCATCGGCAAGACCGCCAAAATAACGGACCTCTATCTGTCTGTCTGTCTGTCTGTCTGTCTATCTACCTGTCTATCTATCTATCTATCTGTCTGTCTGTCTATCTATCCATCCATGTTCCTTTTAGGCCCAACATGCCCACGAAGGAAAACACCATTTAGTGCTACAAGAAGCGTCAAAGTCACGGACCCCTATATTTATCGATCTATCTTTCTATCTATCTGTCTATCTATCCTTCTATCATCTTCCATCTATCTATCTATCTATCTATCTAACTATCTAACTATCTAACTATCTAACTATCTAACTATCTATGTATCTATCCACCCATCCATTTTTCCATCCATCTAGCTAGCCATCTATCTCTCCATCTATCCATCCATCTGTCCATCCATCCATCCGTCCATCCATCCATCCATCCATCCACATATCTTTTAAGTAGACCTTTCTTTTTTCGATCTAGCCATGCATCAACCTACCAGGCGCTCTGTCTCTCTATCTCCTTCTAAACTACGTGTTCCTTTTGAGGCTACCATGCCCAAAAAGGAACACGCCATTTGGTGCTACAAGCAGCCCCAAAACAACATGTTCCGTTTAGGCCAAACAGCCCCACAAAGGAATTTGGTGCTACAAGCAGCCCCGATATCTACAAACCACATGTTCCCTTTAGCCCTAACATGCCCACAAAGGAACACACCAGTTGGTGCCAGAAGAAGCCCAAAAATCACGGACCGGGGGCGGATCGATATACCCCACCGTCACCCATTTGCCACCTGGTACGACAAAACGACCCCAAAAGCCACCCTAAACACCACCTAATTCTGTGATTTTGGATCCCGTTTGTCGAGGGGAGGGGTCCCCCCCACCAGACCCCCTAATCTCTCACTACGTTCGCAAACAACAACGAGACAGCATGTCCGGCTGGCTTTCGTAATACATGTTACATGATGCTACATATTGTACCATATTGTTGATGCATTTCGATTCAACTCGCTCAAAGTATCACTTTTCCAAAGGCTTCCACTTCCACAGTCTGATTCTCCTTGATGCCAAAGGATACCTTTCAGAACACCACCAGCTGCTTGTCCTTGTGCCACCGTCTCCTTGGCTGCCTGAAGCAAGTCACCACCTGCCTCAGTCGTGCTTCAATCGACTGCAATTTTTCACTCAGTCATTACAATTCAGTGTACCATTACAATAATTGTACATAACAGTACGGCACATTACATCACATTGCACCTCTTCCCTTCCCTCCCAACCGAACATGTGGAATTCGCGCTAGATGTTTGTTTTCAGGGTGTAAATATGTGTAAATATTGAAGTATACCAGTAGTAGTACCCGCACGAGGCGGGGCGGAAGTTGCCTACATAGGGTTGTACTGCAAGACTTTTTTCATCTATAGAACTTGCATTCGCCGTGCACCAGCCAGGCCCGTGCGTGCGTGCTTCGTGCGAAGCTGTTGCACTGTTGTCGTCCAAGAACATGACCTGCGCACGACTCCGGCGCAATGCAACTCCAAGCGAAGACTTTCTTCACACTTCACACTGCGCTCTTCACACCCCGCACTCCGCACTTCACACTTCACACTCTACACTTCATCTCATCGCATTTCATCTTGGCTCTTCGCACCTCATCTCGCCTCGTCTCAGCTCTTCTCATCTCATCCCATTTCTTCTCACATGTCATCTAAGTAAATTCTTCTCAACTGTTTGCACTGTGGTGTAATTAGCACTGATCAGCCTTTCTCATCTCCTCAAAGTTCTTCTCAACTCATCTCAGCTGTTCTGCACGCCAGAAAGCTCTTACTGTCAGCACACCGAAGCTTGAGACGCAGATGCATTTACACAGGAAAAGCGTCTACAAAGTACTTCCCCGAAACAAAGCCCATGCAACAATCATGCAGCCACTACAATACATTTTGCAGCACCACCCACACATCCAAGCAGCCACTACAATGCGACTTGCATCCACATGGTGCAGAACACCAAGGGAGAACAGATTACGCCTCGAAACGAGCGCACCCGCAACCGCCGCGCACCCAAGGTCGGCTGCCGCCTCTGCACACGGAAAAACAAAAGGTTTCGTGCTCTGGCTCTTCCCCAAAACAAAGCCCATGCAACAATCATGCAGCCGTCGCAATGCGTTTTGCAGCACCACCTAGGTGCCACACTCCCTTCGTCACCACGTCCATTCGTCATTACAATGCGTTTTGCAGCATCACGTGGCACTTCCCGATCTTCCCTTGTTATGTGATGTAAAGTCTCACGCCCCCCTTCATGAATATACTGCTATCTGATGCAAAGTCTCACACCCCACCCTTCATGAATGTATTGTTATGTGATGACTGTGATGCAAAGTCTCACCTCCCCTTCATGAATGTATTGCTATGTGATGTAACGCGTCACACCCCCCATCATGAATGTATTGCTATGTGATGCAAAGTGTCACACTCCCCTTCATGAATGTATTGTTGTGTGATGCAAAGTCTCACACACCCCTTCATGAATGTATTGTTACGTGATGCAAAGTCTCACACCCCCTTCATGAATGTATTGTTATGTGATGCAAAGTCTCACACACCCTTCATGAATGTATTGTTATGTGATGCAAAGTCTCACACCCCCCTTCATGAATGTATTGTTGTGTGATGCAAAGTCTCACAATTCTATTTGTCCGTAAATCGGAAGATTGCTTCCCAACTTCGTTTGATTATACCATGTATAGTCAAGACAGGAAAATCGCAAATTCCGACTTGAGCATCGGGGTGAGCGCACAACAGCCAAAGGTTCACAAGAGTCTGGAAACATCATGGCACCTTGATGTGCTCAGTAATTACATATTTTCCATGTCGACCATTTGCAATAAAATGAAAAAACTGAACTTTCTGTCGATCTTACGCAAGTGCCTTGTCTTTGAATGCTCTATGTGCTTGCCTGATACCTGAAATTTGAGCCCATAACCCTCTGCTTCTGAAACTGCTCCAAAATGCTCCAGAAGGTTTGGGGGGAGGAGAGTTAAAGTCTGTGTGTGTTGGACTCAGAGCTGCCCGTCCCTTGCTGAAGCAGATAAACTCCAACTCCGCCAGCTTTCGTGATTAAAACCAATGGTGCCAAACCCAAACCCCCGTGGCGCAAGCTACAGTGAACCGTACGAATAGCAGAAATATTGGAGCATGTCTGGCAATTTGGGCTTATGCTTGCCAAATATGTTGCCATCTAATGGGGATAAGCCACTCCGATGGACGGATGAGATGTGTGAAGAAAGGATGAGCAAGGATAACGTATTGCAAAACCGTATAAAAATTAAAAATGTTTTAAAAAAAGGAGGCAAGACATCACCAACGTGATCCAGCACAACAACACAACATCACAACATCGCACATATACCCAGCTTTCTTGCAGGGAAAAGTAAATTACACAACCTGCCACTATTTACAGTGCCTCTTGCATTTTTCTGTTTTGGACATATCATGTCATTACAAAAAAAACATGCAAATGCAAGCAAAGTTGCGCCTCAAATGCCTCAACATGCAAACGAAAAAAATACGCAAAAGACAGTTCAATGTCACGTCCATACCAAAAAATACGATTATATACTATATACTGTTACCTGCTGTACTACCCCAGCGTAGAAGGCCTTGCAATCCTTTTACAATATTCGAATTTCTTCTATATAATACAATATTTTTCATAGTTATATGTCTTTTAGACATGGCAGTGGACTGGTGTGGATTGCCTGAAAAATCTGAAGACTCCCTCTTTCCGCCCAGCTGCAATCCAACGTTGAATTTCACTCCCTCCGAAGGCGCATGGCACCAAACCAACGGGCGCAGGCACGAAATCCTGAAACCAAGCAGGAACGCCGTGAAAAAGTCTGCTGACTAAGTCAGGCTGCTTTATTGCTCCGAATAGTTTGTCAGTTCTCATGTACGGGACTACTGGAGATAACTGATTATTCTTCTACTGTCTGGTTGAAACTCACTGAGACACCGGCCACAATTGATCTGGCAAAGGACATGCCAGGTCCGACTCCAGCTTTTTCAGGTTTGTCGGCATGCAAAGGGTGTCTTGCTACACTCCAAGTTCCACCAGCAATCTTGAGGATTCGGGAGTCGTACACGGAGTCTCCAACAATCTCACCGCGACCAGACATATTGCTCTGACCAGCTAAAAGGAACATGGCGATAGGTGAGACAGACGTTTGATCCATCTGACTCACCGATCAGATGGAGGCGTACAGAAGGCGACAAACCGGGAAGACGGATGCGACGCGCAAAGCGAAACGTCCTTTGAGCCGAAAAATACAAGATAAATGAATCCAATGTGTGCACACAAAAGGCCTAGCTCATCACAAGGAAATGTAGCAATCAGCTGAGCTATCGACGCATCCCTAACCACGTAGTCCACCCCTGGTGAATTGCCACATTCTGATACTACAGCTTACAACTACAGAACCACTCCGCACCAACCCATCAGAAGTTCCATTCGGCTTGGCGTGAAGTATCGCCTCCAGGATAACCACTGACTGTGCTACATACCTGAGTGTCGATGCTTCAGGGAGCTATGCGTGAATATGTATATTATAGAATATACTCTATATTATTATACAGCATACAGCATACATACATACCTACCTACCTACCTACCTACCTACGTATGTAACGTAGCGTCATCCAGCAAATTGTAGTGTAATAATGTAATGCAACGTAATGTATGTACTGTAATGCAATGAAATATAAAAATAGTGCAGGCCAATGTGATGTCATATAATGCAGTGTAATGTAATGCAATGTGATGCAATGTACTGTAATGAATGGGATGCAAGGTAATGAAATGTAATGCAATGGCATGTAGAAAAATGCAATATAAAGCAATGTAAAAAAATCAAAACATATTGTAGTGCAATTGAATGCAATGTAATGTAATGCAATGTAAGGTTTCAGAGTGTAAAAATTGTAATATAATGCAATGTAGTAAAAAATAATGCAATGCAATGCAATGCAATGTGATATAATGTAATGCAATGGAATGGAATGTACCTCAATGTAATGCAATGTCATATTATGTAATTTAAAAAATGTAATGTAAAAAATGTAATGCAATAAAAGGAAACAGAAAGGTAAAGTAAAGTAATGTAATGCAATTCAACTTAAAATAATGTGATGCAATGACATGAAATTCAGCACAAGAAAAGTAATACAATGTAATGAAATTTAACATATAATATCATGCAATAAAAAGTTATAAAGCGCAACCTTATGTTACGAAATCCATTGAGCGTATGTAATATTATGTAATGTGATATCGTGTAATGTAATGAAATGTAATGCAATGTACAGTATATAATGTGATGAAATGCAATGTAATGCAATGTAATGCAATGTAATGCAATGTACTTAAATGTGATATTCTGCAGTGTAATGTAAACAAGTATTAGTATTTCCATGGAATGTAAAAATTGTATAAAAAATTGTAATGCAGGGTCAACGTAAGGTGATGTATGTATGTATGCATGCTTGCATGTACTTATGTATGTCAGTATGTATGTAAATCTATGTAAATATGTCATGTATGATATACATGTAATGTTAATGATGTAATGTTAATGTATAAGATGTATGAGATGAATGTAATGTTGCAATGTATGGAGTGTATGCAATGTATGGAATGCATGGAATGGAATGCATGTATGCATGCATGTATGAATGGACGCGTGTTTGTATGTAATGTATGTTTGTACGTTTGTATATGTGTATGTATGTGTGTATGTCTGTAGGTAGGTAGGCAGGCAGGGAGGCAGGTCGGCAGGTATGTAGTTATGTAGGTAGGTAGGTATGTAGGTAGTAGGTAGGTAGGTAGGTAGGTGGTACGTACGTACGTAGGTATGTAGCTTTGTAGGTATTCAGGTATGTAGGTATGTAGGTACGTAGGTATGTAGGTATGTAGGTATGTACGTACAAACGTATGTGCGTACGTATGTATCTGTTATAAGTTATATACACAATTATATGCATGTATATGCTATATATCATGTATCATATTTATACGTATGTATAGATATGTATAGTACAGTATATTTGATGACATGTTGCTGTTTTTCTCAGGCCACGTTTTAAGGCGGGCGCCACTACTGGATAGTCGAAGGCCCTGCTTGCAGCCTCTCATAATCTGCATCCAAAAACGGAAACGTATTAACTCTAGATTAGCTTGGACGCCCGCCTGCGAATGCTCTAGAGCTCCAGCTATGGATACACCACTGCGCGAGGCAGCCATGTCTAGGGCCAGTTGTGACCAGCGTGGCCACGAACCAGCTTCAAATTCGAAATTGAAACATAGATAAACATTGTATGTTGAATCAATGGATCTGTCTGTGGATGCCTCTGCTTGCGTGCTAAGATGTCACCAGCAGCATGGAATTGCACTTGACATCCGTTGAAGTATACCGCGAATTCGAATGAATCTTGAAGCATGTTGTGATTTCCTGTCCCTTGAGATTTCCTACGATGAATGTGACGCTCCTATGGGAGCCACTCGCAGCCACAAGATTTTTCCCATGTCATCTGCCCTGCATTTTGAAGCTCGCAAACAAAGAAATTGGATGAGACAAGCAGAGTTTCCTTCCACTTTCCAGTTCAGCAGCGCCAAATTTTTCCAAGGAGACACATGCGCTGTCTTATTGACAGCTCATTTGGGAATGACCCTTGCCAAATGAAAGCAGAAAAACACATCACATCAGGCTGTTTTTGCTCCAACATGAATGCTGGTACTCTACATAAAGACATATCAAGACATTATCAAAACATCAAGGCTGGCTGCCCGGCCCCCCCAATATCAGGCGTCATTCTTTTATGTCACCTCGAGGAGGCAGTGCATCATCGACGTGGAAGTGGGTTTGGTGTAGCTGTTTGGACACACACACTTTAAAGATCTTTAAAGCATTAGATGGGTGAACTTGTAGCAGGTAGCAGTAGCAACTGCAAGCACTGCAGCAAACATACTTGGGATTGAAAAACTAGGCGGATGATCTTGTGAGCTATTGAAATTAATGAATGCGGCGCTCTTGACATGTCACAAAGTGCTTTAGACAGGAGATTCCATTTACGTACTTACATGTACTTACGTACTGCACCAATCTGCACCATGAGTTTTCTCTGAATTTTTGCGCAGATTCAAGTGGGGGAGATCTCCGGATTCTGATGCACCTGCAGCTGTGCTTCGTCCAAGATGACTTCTTCTTCATCTTCTCCCAGAGCAGCATTGATCTGTGCCTTGGAGCTGAATCATGTGACATTGATTCACTTTCAACACTGGCCACAATGGCAAAGGCATGCAAAGGCCATAACATGCCACAACCATGCTGGCAGAACAAGAATCTGAATTGTACAGTAACAACTGAAAACAAAAAGTGACAATAACGTATGATCAAGTGCTACTTTGATAGATATTCTCACTACATCCCACTACGCAGTTTCAGCTGGAAAGCATTTTCAATACAGTTGCACCTCGTCAAGGGCATCCAGCACCGAACATTCGATGCTCTCACTGTTTTCCACAGGCGGACCTTCAAATCAGGACCCAGGTGATTTCTGAGCAAGCCCTCTTCAAGGTGATTCAAGGTGATTGCTTGATTTCGATATATTTCGATTATTTCGTCAAGTTCTTGCATTCTCAAAATCAACATGCACTTCATCCAATGCGTCCCATGGGTTGACGCGTCCAAATACTGCATGGTTTCGCTTGGAACCAACTTGGAATCAGGCCAATCGTGAAGCAAAGAGTTGCATACTGGTACAAATACCTGTCAGCATTCGGCATCCAGGCCACATCCCAGTCCAAAGTTTGGGCAAGTTATCCCCAAGACAAGTCGGAGGCCCATGAGCAGTCACGAATAATCCGCGGTTGAGCAGCTTCATGGATACTTTAATGATCTTAAATGATATGTGTGCTCAAAATGCTCCAAATACTGCAGGCAGGGCTCGAATCCGGCTTGCAACGCCTTGGGTACTGAACACCTGCCATGCAAAACACTCAGATCATCGAGGCCAACATGAAAATTGAACAAAAATGAACAAGGCAGCATTGCGAAACGGGCGCACAATATAAATATGCAAAATCAAAATTATATAAATATGGTCTTTATTGGCGCCTGCCAAATGCAAAAGCTCGTCTTTGTCCAGGTACTGACAGGAAAATGCAGGCATGGCAGACCCTCACAAATCTCATCGCCGCAAAACAAACAAACACACAGAGAAACACAGAGAAACAAGCAAGATCAAGCAAGTAACTCAAAGCAACTCATGTGCCTGGGTGAAACCCGTTCTCATGCAAACAATAGATAGCTTCAGTGCTTCTTGATCATGAACATACATCCTTGGAAGCTGCTCAAAGAGTTCCAGCAGAGTCCAGCATAAAGGGAGCTAGGATATGCAGTTGTCAGACGAGCCATCTTGATTCATCCTGATTCCCTGTTTAACCACCACCTTGAATGATGAACCGTGCCGAAGGTAAGCTCAAACGGGGTAGTAGGAAGTTGGAGACCCTTTCATCCCACAATTAATATCCCCGAACCATCCTAATGAATACTGCTAACTGTTAGCACCTGTTTTCAACCGCAGATTGACAATGTATACAGTGAAAGGTAGTGAAGCTAAGTTCTTGACGTTGACAAATTGTAAGCGATCCGCTGGTCCAGCCCTTGGGACCCAACAAAGTACCTCAATCCGGCTGCTCAATGCGCAGGCTCGTGTGTCTCCTCTCTCTCTCTCTCTTTTCCCATCGCAGAGTGCCAAAATGGAAGCATGTTTTCAGGTCAGTCGAGTCAGTTGACTTGGTATTGTCTGGTGATGTGCTACTTGCAGAGTTGAGACAAATTGCAAGTGAAAGCTACCTGAAAAAGAACAATAACGTGTGTGAAACTGCATGAATGGAAAGTGAATCGTCTCATGTGCAGTACCACTTAGACCCGGGACGCAGTTCTAGCTAAAAAATTGATAATTATATATATACATATATATATATACATTTATTTATATAAATGCCTGGGGTAAAAGGGTGGAATAGCAAAGATGAAAAAGGTGGACTGGCCAACGTTTTTGCATCTTCTACACTCCCAGGAATGAAAGCAAAAATCCCAAACACACAATGGTTCATTCAAGTCAAAAACGAAACCCTAAAATGCTTCACAGTGTGGCCTGAGATTGCAACATGAATGAAGTTGCATGGTCAAACTCTCATGTTTGTCTGAGACAAGTGGGAGAAGCCTCATTGCTTATTGTCACTATGCAAACAGTCTCAATTTTCAGGGCCAATTCTTGCATTGTCAGAAGAAAATGGTCTGAAGATGTCTGAATATTTACATATATATATAATATATTATATTGCTCAAATCTAATCATCATGTACAGTATCGTCAGCTGACCAAAAGAAGTATGATTGTGAAAAAGAAGATTGCGGTCAATGACTCAATGGTTCAGGTGACTGTGACAACCATGACCGTTGTGGTTTTTGCGGTGGTGATGAATATGAAGACGACGATTACAATGACGACTTGAGTAGAACGGAAACAATGATAATGATTAGTGATTAGAGCGGGCAGGGAGGCAGGTGGGTATGCAAATTGCTGAGGCATTTGGATACATCGAAGATACACAGGTAGGCAACTCGATGAAAGAATTGATAGGCTATAGGTTTTCCAGGTAACAGGGACAAACAAGCAAAAGAAAACTGCACATAACTGGCTAAATGGCTTTCCGAGACCCCACAGCAATGTTTCCTGACTTACCATCACATCATACCAGTATGTGATTATCAATATTGTCAATATGTGTCAATATTGTAATTATGGCGGAAAGGAGCCAAATCATGTCTCAGCCCAAACCGGCCTGGAGGCTTCAGAACCTCTGTCAATGTTGGCCAAACCCGCCTGACAGATTCTCAGGTAGTCTTCTTGTCCACAGAGGGCAACGTCCAAGGAATCACTGCCACTTGTGTTGTTTTTTTGGACTCGAACCTGAGACATCTGGGTGGTGACAGCCTGCAAGCTTCAAATACATACACACACACACCAAAGGCTCAAATGTCATTTGAAGTATAGATGATTATTATATAGAACTATATATAGATATGTTTAGATTGCATAAACATTCTAGCAGTCTGCTCAGTTTGGTTTGAGGGCTGTTCACGACTCACGACTGGTTTCTATGACCTGCATGAGCCGCTTGCTGCCCCCAGGCGAGAGCCTGTGGCAACCAACACAGCAAAGGGACATGATGACATGATGGTATGCCAAAGCGATGAAAAGCTCCCGAGAGCATCAGAATCATCAGACACACTGAGAATCACTGAGAGACACACCCTTTCCGGGCACAAAAACTAAGGAGGTAGGTCTCCAACGCGTGCACCAGCCTGGCACACACTGGAGAGAGTGGCCACTGGCCAGAGAGTGCAACGATATCAAGGTGTTCCGCGGCATGGTAGATACCATTTCCACTGCTCCAGAAATTCGGAAGACCAAGGATATGTCTGGAAGCAATCAGCGACTATTCGATTAGCTCCAAGTCTTGTTTCAGAACTCGCCAGCACGACTCACTTTGGAACTGCGCAATACGTTTTTTCCTGCCAATACAGTGTGTCATACCCCCTGCTGTGAATGCATGTTCTACGAAATGTGATGAAATCTTTGCACGAATAGCACGGTGATGCACGGCCGCAGACACTGAAAAACAGCCACAAATATCACAAATCGTATGACACCAATCAACGAAATCTTGCAAGGTTTGATCCAGGTGTTGCAGTCTTTGTATAGCTTGACATACCTCAGCCCCAGGCCTTTCTTCCTGCTGCCCTTCCAGTTGGAGCACGTCCTGATAACATGAGGCAGCAACTGCTGCATGGCAACGTGATACATTGATGTACCGGCCTGTAAAATAATGTAAATTACTGTAAATTGATGTACCCATTGATGTAAAATTATGTATTTAATTTGTGATCGTCGGTGGTAGATTGCGGTAGATTCGAACCAGTCGGGCTGTCCTGCAAACTGAAGGATCGGCCTTCAATTGAAAATTCACAGCGATGGGCATCCTCAGGGGTGACGCTGGCATGAACAAAATGCATCAAAATGCGTGATTTCGATATATTATGATATATTGATTATTATGATTGATCATGTATGAATCATTTGGGCAGGTCAAGAGATTTTAGAATTCAGAATCAAAATGAATCGAAACAAAATAAGAGATGTTATGCATTGTTATGCACTTCCTCTTGCAGCCTTGCATTGCCTCCCCCCAATTGATCTTCTTTGTGAATGTTGTCAAGCAAGTTTTTAACATGAATCGCTGCCTCCACCAGCGGCTTCCCCAGGCATGGTTGTCTTGGACTAAGGCACTTGTGAACTTGATGGTTTCTGGATGTTTCTGGTGGTTCTGATATTTCCTGTTTTCATCAACATGAGTGGCAGGGCCTCCACCAACTGAGAGCTGATGCTATCCGTCAAAACGCCTTCGAACACGTCCTCTCGCCAATCATGCCCGCACTATCTTGAGGACAACAAATCACAACTAGCTACAAACATGAAATATCATGAAATAACAATAGAATAGACTAGAAGATCGACAAGACAGACACTTCATTTCTTCACAGGCTATTCTTAAGTCAATGTATTCATATTCTTTCATGCCTGATGCTTGCGCAGTCGTTCTGGACGAGTCACGTCCAGGCTGTCCTCCAGGAAAGACTCAATTTTTCCAAGTAATGCGTACATGCTGAGGAGGAGCAGGAGGAGTGTTTAAATATGTTTAAATGATCTACGGATTCGCTATAATGTGCTGGTCATTCTATGTGGTCATTTGCAGACGGCCCCCCAAGTTTGGCCCCTGCCCTTTTTAGGATACCATATATAAGATATTATAAGATACCCCTCCCCCGCTTCATGCTAGTTCCAGGGCAGGGTTGCAGGGATCAGTGGAGATTTTCTGGCGATGGTTCTGGTGGCAATGAAACATGGAAGTGTGTCGAATTACATGTAGTTGGCCGGTTCAAAAAAGGAATGCTTGCACCCTGCAAAAAGCTCTGGCTGATCTTACATTACATTGTAGGAAGCTAGTGACCCTCTCTTCAAACCCCCGAAACCATACCCTCAAACCATGGAAGGGTCTCGTTCAGGGGTTCACCCGCCGTTGGTGCATGATCGTTCTATAGTAGATCTCGGGTGGACCAAGTGCTAGGGAAGCGAGAAAAGGCCTCCGAGACCAAGTGCTGCAAGAGAACCAGGAATCGCAGCTGCTTCCCAGTGAGCCTTGCTGTCGTCAACTGTTGTCCAACATTGGACATCCAGCAAACTGAATTGTCATGAGATCTATATATTTGAGCAGTGCATACACAGATTAAAAAAAAAAAACAAGAAGCCTAGCGAACGAAAAAAACATTGGCCCTTGCCAAACCTTTCCGTTGAATAACTTAATTTCCGATAGACAAAGGTCATCCCCTCTGCTACTGGTACAGGGACTTTGGCTGTACATATTCAACCCTAGATAACCGCAGAGCGGGGAGGAAATGCGGTGCACATTTGCAGTGTATTCAATGTATTCAAGCAAGCCTATGGTCAGTTCTTCCTTGATGCAAAGCATTCTGGGGATGCGACAATCTGCTCCTGCACGTTCCCAGTGGCAACATGACAGAGTATATAAAGTATACATCATACGACATCCCCCATGACGTGTACAGGAATCTACGGGATATGTTTGCATAAGAGAGTTGAAGAGCACAATCCATTGGTTTTTCCATCATAAGGGCCGCTCTGCCCAGATGAACATGCTTTGAATGACTGGGGCCTATCAAACTACAGGAACAGAAAGCGGTGCAAGTCGAATACACCGCGCTTTCCAAAATCTCGATGCAGTGCAGTCCTGCACTCAGGGTTCTTCTGCACAAATGCCACAGACTCGCTAGTGAAGTGCTGCAGACGGGCCTCGTGGACTCAGAAAAACATTTGGCAAAATGACATTAGATATATTCATTGATATTCATATGTATGTATATTTATATATATATATATATATTATAGATAATATAACATAGTATAAAAATATATAATATAATAAAACATGATATGTCATGATATAATATGCTTATATTATATTATATTATATACCAGAAAAGTAATATAATATTTAAATATATATATAATATAATATACATAATATAATATAATATAATATAATACAATATAATATAATATAATTATAATATATAATATAATATAATATAATATAATATAATATAATAATATGTATAATATAATATAACAATAAATATTATTACATTATACTGAATGATACTATATCAAACTATATAATACTACGTACAATTATCTTCAAATATACTATACACATTATATGTTTTATATATAGTGAGCCTGTTCATGTCTGTTGAGTAAAATAATGAAATGGGGGAAACTGTGAGCCATGCCAACAGCTTGAATCTGCTTGACAAGAAAACATTGCGTGGAATCGTGGAATGTCCAAACCCAGCCCGCACATGCCCATTCCATCCCACCCTGTGCGCCTTATTTGTGTACGTGGACCAAAAGTTAAGTTTTTGTTGCGATGGCTGTGTGCCTCACACACTGTCGCATCTGTCTTTGTGAGAGTTTTCTGAAATTTAAATTCAAATCTATAGGCGCCCGACCAGATTCTTCGTATTGTCGTCGCTCCTGCCAGCAACGTGGCAGAAGTACGCGACAAGAAATGTTTACCAAAGATTGTCAAAGCACCAAACACACCTCGTGACACCGTCGTTCCAAGTCTCTGTAGACTTCGCAAATGACCGACTTTGCAGTCTGCACGTTCCTGGCCAGGTACCACAGCGCAAGAGTTTTGAAATCTGGCATGTTCAATATTGTTCAATATTCAATCATGTCCAGATATGTCCAGATATGTCCAGATATGTCCAGCATTTCACCGTACTTGCCGCTAAAAGTGCATGTTGATGACCTCTGCGCCACAGTGGTGCCAACACCCTGCATCGGGCAAACGAACAGCTCTAAGAATGTCCTGCTGATTGAGGAACAATGCGCAGCAACGCACGTTTTGGGCAGATCGCAGCAACAAAATTCAGCAGTTTTCACCAAAGTTCAAGATTCAAGATCCCGCCTTGTCAGAGCTTGGAAAGCTGAGTTCGGTCTCAAAGTTCTCAACCCCATTATCCGGAGCAGAGCAGTGCCCACACCTCCGCTTGGAGTGTCACTTCGTCTTGCTTCGTTCTCTATCGTTAGGCAGCAGCACATCGATCTAACATGCGTAGACTGCATCACATCAGCGTGGCATCTGCATCGTTGATGTCACTCGTTTCTGGACTGGCAAGGCACCTTGGCAATCGAAGAACCTCCAGGCTACACGCTTGCAGTTGAAGTAACTTTATAAAATGATTTGAAGTTGATGAAAATCTAAAATTGCACAACTGAATACACGAACGATTGGTTTAGATTGTATAGACACGTAGTCTCATGCCATGTATAAAACGCCATCTGCATGCATATATGCAGTGTATGCCACGGCATGCCAAAACTCAGGAGTCCTTGAACTCATGCTCTTGGTCTCGCCCACTGTGCCTTTGGATTCCACACCTCAAGCAGACTCAAGCATCTGTGTAAAGAATGTAAAGATTTGACGACATTTGTAGAGTGTCAATGCGGTAAATGACCTACCCTCCCTATGAAATTACATAGTTGCACCGACTTCTCAGAAGGACTCCGGGAGTCATCAGTGCGATTCAACTACATTCAGGTACGGGGTGATCTGGTATTAACAAAAAAATTGAATGTACAGTAAGTAATTGTACAGGCCTAAGGGTGCTGCAGTCCCAGATTTGGCTGCTGCACAGCCTTTGCCACTGACTCCTTCCTTGGCTCAAAACTTGTCCAAACATCCAAAAAGTATCAAAAAGTGTTATGTATCACCGTGAATGACCATCCTAAATGGCCAGAAACGAATCTTGGAAGCGTTGCAGCACCAAAACACCGTCTCAGGCTGGTGCGGACCCATGCAAAAGCTCAAATAGCCACCAGTGTCTCGAGTGTCTCGAGAGTCTCCCCGAGACTCCCGAGGCCAAAAGCCAAAGGAAGCGGCACCTGTTTGTTCTCACTGGGAAATACCCAGAATGCCAAAAAAAACCTATGGCCAATGGATTTCCTTGAAATTCTATCATACTATAGAATACTAGAGTTACTAGAGGATCTATAGACATCTTGCAGCTGCACCCTGAACTTGTCACATCTTGTCACATCTTGTCACATCTTGTCACATCTTGTCACATCTTGTCACATCTTGTCACAATCAGCCATCGCAGGACTTTATTTTGCATAGGACCGGTGTTCCTTAGGAATCCAATGAATCCACAACTCTTCGCCTCGTCGACCTCCACCTCATCGGAAAAGTGAAACATGGTAATCACATGGTGTAGAAATGTGTAGACTGTACACATCGAAACCGACCGGCCGCAAGACTAATCCGTAATCCCGACAATCCGCGCCTGGCTTGTAAACCCGTCTAATCCGTAATCCGTAACCCATCATGAGTACAAAACCAATCCAGGAAAACAAAGTTGATAGTGTGGGAAAGACTCAG
>Ga0126342_10009945_pt1 | contig 17024 bp, 16 predicted proteins | sample Cyp1metagenome_FD_92528 | JGI IMG/M metagenome (GOLD analysis project Ga0126342, IMG submission 92528) | Coral microbial communities from Lord Howe Island, Old Settlement Bay, Australia - Cyphastrea 1 metagenome | ecosystem: Host-associated > Invertebrates > Cnidaria > Coral ... | reverse complement strand
TAATATATGATATATGATATATAATATATAATATATAATATATAATATATAATATAATATATAATATAATATAATATATAATATATAATATATAATATGTATATACAATAATATATATATATATATAATATGATATATATAATATAATATATAATGTAATATATAATATAATATATAATGTAATATATAATATAATATATAATATAATATATAATATAATATATAATATAGTAATATATAGATATATATACATCAACAACCGGAAGAGAATCCCATACCCAGGTCATATTAAACACCGCCTCCTAAATGGTCCCACACATATATGAATCATAATAAATCCACTATGAAGCCATGGTTTCTCGGGGGTGTTTCATTATATATATACATAGGGGGAAGGGATAGTTGCCCTTTGAACATCAGGCACGGCTAGCTGGGAAATCCAAGAGCAACATTGGCATTTCAACGGGAAAACACATTGAAATAAACGGACAATTGTCCATTGCCATGTTTGATTACCAGAGCGTCTACATTGTCTACATGCCTTTATCCAGGAAAGTAACATATCATTTTTCTGGTGATTGAAGGTTCAGATTGTGATATGACTATAAATCATATCAAACATGAAATTTGGACCATCCATGATGGACATGTAATTTTTTCTCAAAAAATCAGTGAGTTTGAAATCGCTTTGAATCAGTGTGCCATCGTCAGGTGCTGGCCAGAATGGCGGCGCCAAAGAAAACCTTCTTGTAGGGCTTCGGCAGTGGGCTTAGTGGTTTTTGAATAGTTTTTACACGTGATATGATGGTTTCCCAATCATATACATACATATATATATATTATGTATATGTATATATCATATAAGTCTTGTATATAATTCCCTTCCATGAGAAAAGAACACAGTTATCCAAATTAATTAATTATATATATATATGTGTATATATCACCATGTATATATCCCTCGACATTGAAAAACACTTTACTTTGAGTGATCCCCACCCTGACACATATTTTTTGTATTCTATCTGACATTCTTTTTGGCATTCCAGTTGACATCTATATTCAGTCATTCTTTCGGGCATTCTATCTGGCATATATTCTGACATTCTTTCTGGCATTGTGTCTGGCAAAATTTTTTGGCATGTGTTCGGGTCCAGGCGTGGCCCACAGCATCCGGAGCTAGCGGAAATCAAGATAACAAAGAGGCGCAGGAGGAAAAGGGGAAGGAAAAGTTTCAGAAGGAGGAGAAGCTGCACCTTTGTTAAAATCGAGCGACCCTCACCTGGGGGAAAAAGAAAAGGATGACGATCCCACCTGAGATTTTTCGAATCAGTGGGATTTTGTCACCAGGGCAGCTGCGCAAGTCCTCGACCTAGGTTGAGCTGCAGTCAACGAAGTATGGCAGGAAAAAGAAGACAACGCAGACAAATGGGTTTGTCTCAAAATTTGGAACCCCAAAATCCAGATTTTGCCCGTCAACATTGCCACAAATTGAACATCCTCCATTTTGAGACAGACCCAAAATTTGAAGCTGTCAAGTCGTTTGGTATTTGCCCTTGGTACGTAGCAAACAATTAAGTACTGTTTGGGTTTTCAGTCTTAGTCTTGTAATGCTGCAGACACATGGATTTGCTGGCAATCTTTCGAGAGCTTTGAAAGTCAGCAGGATCAATATGAAAGGCAACGTGTGAAAGAAAACATGAACACAAAAAAGAGCCGACATCTTCAGTCCGCTTGTAAACGTCTCAGGGTTGGAAATACTCTAATTCCAAACAGAATGGATCATGTTCACGCCCTACATGTTGCACAAGGATCTTACAGAAGACTCGTGTCAGTAAAAAAACTTTGAGCGCAGAGAGCATTAGAAACGCTGTTGAGGTGTCCTCTTAAGAGTGAATTCTTCGGCTGTCATGAAGACTTCACATTTCAGACAGAGGTTTCCTAAGTCATGGGGGTACCCCTAAATCATCCATGACATTTTCGGAGTTTCCATGAAATATACCCTCTAGCTATTGGGGATCCCCCATTTATGGTAACCCCCACATGGAACCTGTAAGAATCTGCGATGGTTTTGCCTGACGCTTGGGGGTCGGCAGAACTCAGACATGGTGCCCCCGGCGGCCATTTCTGCTGAAGCGTGAAATTCACCCAATGCCATCAACCTCCAATTTTGGAAGCTTTTGACCCCCAAGCATTTCTGGTGATGTCAGGGTAAATGATTATGGTGTTTACCGGGTTTACCGGTTTACCCCATGAATCCACATGTCTATCCACATAAAATGATGATTTTCCCCATCAATTTTGCTATAGAGGGTACCACCTTCTGTATGCCAGGTGATCTTTGGTCAATTTGTTCTCGGTCCTCCGGGAGCCGGGAAGTCTGGCTGGCTCGTTGGCATGTCGGATTTTCAAGGCAGGCGACCAGGTCGAAATTTTCACCAAAGTAGGTCAAATAGGGAAAAAACACAGAAAGATCCCACTGGAATTCGATTTTCAGATTGTTATTTATTTATTTATTTTTTATTTTTTGATTTTTGATGATTTTGGGGATTTTTTGTGGCTACCAGGGTTGACCCTACGGCCAGGACAACATACTGCACTGGAATGCAGCAGCTTCTAGGGGCGTGTCCTGGTGGCGGAGGGGTAAAGGTAGCACTATGGGCTATGGGTCAATTGGGTCAATTGGATGGTTAAACATTATTTTTATCTCATGTTTACTTATAAAAATGGTAAGATGATGCAAGATGACCGTATCACCCCGCAAAAAATCGTGGTTTGAGTGTTTTAGGGCCAAAAAATGATCAGCGATGTGTCCAGAATGGTGCCCCATGGTGCTCCAATGTCTTGACCAAACCGCTGGCGAATCATCCTTTTCCCTTGAAAAAAATAGTGATTTTGGGGGTAAAGCCGGTAGACCCCAGATGGTTTCCTGGCAGCAGTTCCCTAAGGCTGAAACGCCCGCGCACTCTGATCAACTTGGACCCGGCCAACGATGAGTTGCCGTAGCTTCGGCTTGGAAAGATCCTGATTAGCTGGAGGGTTCTCCAAAAAGCCTTAATCCTTTTTGCTACTCAAATCTCAAGTAGATAGCTAGAGGCTAGAGGTGAATACAAAACTGGGATTAGCACTCATGCCGCATTCAAATCTGAGGTGGGAGATGTTTTTTTGTTTGAGATGCTGCCCAGTTTACAGAAATCTTTGGAGAGGGTGCCGTGTGGCAGGTATGATTGCGACATCGATGTAAGAGAGCTCGTGAATGTTGAGGCGACGCGCTGGTATCAACCCTCTGGTAAACGTTTACATAACTATGGAAAATCACCATTTTTCATGGGAAAACTCACTATTTCTATGGCCATTTTCAATAGCTATGTTAGTTTACCAGAGGGAAAGTCCTGCAAGGGTGTCCCATGGGGTGAAAATGAGCGTCCCGGAGCTGAGGATGTCATGAATGAGTTGGAGCTGGGCCCGAACGGAGCGCTTCTCTATGCCATGGAGTATATTGAGGCGTGTTGACCATGAGCGATTCAATCACAGATATGAGATCATATTATAAGATAATAATATATATATATATATATATATAAATATGATATATTAAAGCAAGATTCAGAAATTCAGAGATATGCAGTCCATCATATCCACCTTTTGCAGAGGAGCTTCAAGTCTCGGCAGAGTCAGGTCAATCTCGACTGGCTCATCACAAAGATTCGGTCGACTGGCCTCCGAATTTGGCTCCAAAGGGATCCAGATCATGACTACCTGTGGATGGTTGCGCAATCCTACCTTGGATGGCTAAACCATGCTAAACCCCTAGAAATCATGGGATGTTTAAACCACCGTTTTCAACTGGTGCAGGATTTCGCAACCATCCACCGTATGTTGTGATTGGAAGAACTATCTGGACTTGGCCGGGTTCTGAACAAACATTTGGACCACAGTTGTCTCGGGATGAGTTCCAGCCATGCAGCCAGGCAAGCAACTTCCGAGTTTGCTGTACCCTACTTGTTCATTGATTGCCCTGGCCAAGCAGCCTCCTCAGCGCAAGCTGAACATGCCAGAAGTGTCCTTGAATCTGCAGATTTCATGTGATTTTTCCAGGTTTTTTTCATCTTAGAGATCCAACTTCGCGAGTTTGCCGTGTAAAAAAAGACCTCTCAATCCGATACGTTGTGATGTGGCCTTCAAGAGGCATGGCTCGCTTTGCATGCCAAGCCCAACATATTCCGGCTCACAGCTCTAGCAAATTTGGATGCAGAGCAAGCGGTAACCACAGATCCACGATGTTCATCTTAATGATGCTCAGCATCAACGCATTCAGCATCAACGCATTCTAGATTTGATGCCAGAAATGGTTTTAGCAGTATGACATAGTATGACATAGTATGACATAGTATGACATAGTAAGACTCTATATTCAAAGGACTTGCCTGGAGGTTCCGATATTAATACAGACGACTTGCACAGCAGCATTCCACTGCTATGGTGCAGCTTCAGGCCGGGAATCACGGTGGATCAACGGTGGTATTTTCGGTTCAGAAGAGAACGGAAGTTGTTGGCATGTTGATGGATGTGGCACAAAAGTCTGGTAAAGGTCATGATTTTCCCATGATTTTCCCGGAATTCCATCCCCCTGGGCCCCCGCCACGCAGCATGAGCCGCCGCTCCCCGCGAAGCTCCCGGTCGCGTTCGCGCTCGCTGCGGCGCTCGCGCAGCTGTTCCAGCAGCCGCTCCACAAGTCAAAGCTCGAGCAGCTGGAGACGTGAACGTGCCAGGCTGGAAGAGCTTGGGATTTTTCTGGATCACTCGGAAAGATGGGGATCTCGGTTATAAAATGTTATAAACATATAGTGATGCTGTTTTTCTTAGTGGCCATGTTTGAATATTAAGTCATGTCTTAACTGTTTTCTGAATTGATTGAATGTCATCCATGTGGGAACCAGTTCTTTGAATCCGGAAATCCGTGAACACGAAAGGAAGCTGCAAAGACGAAAGGAGGAGGAAGAGAGGCTGAAAAAGGAACGTGAAGAATACCGACACATGGTCAAAGCGTGGGTTCCATGAGTGACAAAATGTCATAAACTTGGGAAGTAAGCAAAGCCCACGGTTAAGAAACTCATTCCCCCATCACATGTGATGGTTTTTCACTATCCAAAAATAAACGCACATTGCAAATGGCTGAGTGAGAACATCATCATTTTGCCGTTCATGTTTTGAATGGATGCAGAGTGACATGACTCATTCGGACTCATAGACACGATGTATAGATCAATTTCACACCAGAATTCAGGACACACTGTTATCAAACCGAGAGTCCGAGGAAAGTTCATGCAAGAATTTGAAGCCTGGAGAGTGAAAGATCTGGAAAGTCGCAATAAAAGGGAGAAGGCGGGGCTGCAGACAGTACAACACGAAAAAAAACCCATTGCTCCGCACCGCTGCCCCCGCAGGAGTGGTACTCCATGCGAGAAGCTGCCAAGATTGAGGCGAAACAGAAAGCTCTTGAAACTCGGAATGAGCATCAGTCCCTGCAGTCCCAGCAGCTGCGTCCCTTGCCATTGATTGGTAGGTTGTCATGAAACATGGCAATTGCAAATCCCCGAAGTAAATGGAGATGTTATATGGAAAAATGATGGAATATGGGGATGTATGATCTATATACTAATATTCATATTCAGATACTATCTATATATAGATAGTGTATTAGTATAATATTGACTAAAACATGGGGATGTTCCAACTAGATCAACTAGCCATGTTTGACTACCAGGGTAGTTGCGTAGCTTGCATCAATCCTTCGCGAATGCTGAGTGATCACGGATCAAGCTGTGCCGCTGTGCCGCTGTGCCAAGGAGAGAGAGCAACAGCTGGAAAGAAGGACACATGGCATGGTCCATGATATATATATGAATATAGATATCAAGATGTGACACATAGACCATATATTATGGATTATTATATTGTATTGTATATACCGTGTTTCGCACTGTAGACACCACATTCAGAGCAAGCTTCCTCCCTCAGCACCATTAGATTTCTTGTGGTAGGAAAGCAAAGAAGAAGGCCAAAGAGAAAGAAGAAGCAAAGAAAAAGAAAGAAGAGAAGTGTTTTTCTTACACTTGAGTCGTGGACAGTTGATGTATGTCAGACTTTTCTGACCTTGCTACAACCAGAGTGATCTTTGAACACAAAAAGACCATCGAGGCAAGCCAAAAAGGAGAAGAAAGACCTAGAAGAGTTGGAGAGGTGGACAGCTGACAATGGATGCAGGATGAAACATTCTATGTTTCCTGACCCACGTAAGATGCGCTTTCCAAATGTAGTGCGTTTGGTTGGGCGTCCAAAATTGGGGGATGTCATGTTTTTTCGCCCAAATCTGCTGGTGAAGCATCATATCCCGAAAATATGTAGGGCCACTGGCCCGGTGCCACCGGCCCCACAAAAAAAGTATCTACTCCACATGTACCATTAAATCTTATGTGCATGATGCATGTTCTTATCGTATACTAACTCTTGGGGCTCTCCGATTGGTCTTCTCTTGACCTTCACGATATTCATACACCATGGTTTCAAATGCACTGACCCCACCACCAGAGTCCGGGGATGTGTCATTATGGACCTCTGAATTCATGCGAGAGTCGAGTCAAAAGTTGGATTATGTAATGATATTTGGATATATTTGGGGGATGGTCATACCACCATGAATAGGGAATTGTATTAGCCAACAGGTGGGAGATGGTGGGAGGACCATACCCCACATACATCCATATACCATCATATATTACTGGTATCTTTTGACCATGACACATCTTTAGTGGCCGGGAGATGTCATATGTTCATACCACATGCAAGTATCCGATTGCTGGTTGTATTGTGTCATATTCCACTCTATTCCCATTATATCTCCATTCTTGCTGGTCTATATCCCCATTACCCTCCCGTAATCAAACGGAAAATGCACGAAGTAAATGGAGATGTACAGTTCCCATAGGATCCATGGTGCTGGTATATATGCTAACATTGGGGGGTATATTGATGGGATCCATGTTACTCTATATAGCAGCACCATGGATCCGTCATGGGGTTGGGAAAATCATCCAACGAAATGGTCACATACTCCGACTGCAGGCGCGCAAAGATTGCAGAAGCTGCTGCCGCTCGAAGAGAGCGAGGCCGTTTCGAATGGCAGGATTTGAGCACTCGTACTGTGCGGATCTCGAAGTTTTAGGGCTAGTAGCATTTAACCACTAGGGACTAGGGATTATTCTCAGATTAACCAATAGTAGAATAATCCCAGAATAGTTTTTTTTGATTCTGGGATTATTCTGGGATTATTCCTATGCTGTTGATGGATTATATGAATACACGATTGGTCATTATGGGAGTAATGGTTACTGTAATATAATTTTCTCGATTCCAATCGAATTAGCCAACGGGATTTAACCGGAAATGTTCTAGCAGGGAAATTTGCAATGTTTTTTTTTGGTTAATGGATGTTAATGGAGACACTTAACTGCTGACTCCATTTTTAAGCATCGTTTCAAAAGGCCACCTCTCCCTGCAACGTGAAATTTGTGAAATGATGTGAACTGAAATTATGATGATATGTGAATAAGTATGAATGCGTGTATATATATATATATGATATATGTATGATATATGTATGACTGTATATACATGTATACTAAGTATATATATATTATATATATATATATTAATTATATATTATATAATTACATATTATATGCAGTCATCTCAACATATATTTTTTCACCCAAAACCGAGCTCAAACTTTCCAGGTCTACCGCTTCAACATCGCCAGGTAAACCCAACGATGCTGAAGCCGAGTTGGCAAAGCTCATCAAGGAGGTCGTCACAGCTACGGGAAAATCCATCCTTCATGGGGGTCTAAAATTTGGGATTTGGTGGGTCCCAAGCTGCTAAGCTTTTGGGAAATGGATGGAAATGGGTGAGTTGAGTGGTGGTTTCTTCGGATGTTGGGAACTGAAAACCAGTGGCTTCCCTACCAATGATCAATTTTGGAGGGTTTGGGGGTACCCCAGTCTGAGAAGTCCCCAAATAGATTGTCCCCTAGGCGTTGACTTTCCATTTATGTATGGCAAGATGCTGTGAGATAGGTATGAATCCCTCTTGTCATAGACGATGCTGACCTGTTCCTGTCGTTGAGAATTTTTCGTCAGACGGGTCTTCAGCAAGTTTCGGGGACTCTAATCCTATCCCATACCCATAGGATCCATGTATGCTATATATGGTAACATTTACCATCAATATACCCCAAATGTTAGCATATATACCATACATGGATCCTATCCCATAGGGGCGTCAAACATATGAACGGGGGATGGGATGGGATGTGTCCACATTGACGTCTCCCACGCAAAGCGTTTCGTCTCAGGCAAAGCAGGGGTTGGAGAAGCCGGAGGCCATCGGCTGCAGATGCTGTAGCTATTGCTGTCCCCAAAATTGCAGCTATGTTTGATGTGAAGCTCATCCTTCACTTTTCAATCCATTCAAATTCAAATCTCCATTATAATCCACCATATCATATGATTTCTATACAGTTTGTCATCCCTGAAAAAATGACTCCTGGATTCCCCAGTGGTGAGTTATCCTGTCGCAGGAAGCTTCCACTGAAGCTGAGCCCAGTGGGGTCCCAGCGAAAGCGCCTGCGGAGTCAAAATCCTTGGAAAACGGCATCATCGTCTTAGACGACGAGTGATGCCGCATCGCCAAGCCATGGCTTCAACGGGTTGAGCGTTTCGCGTTTCGTGTCACGTGTCTTTAGAATGCGATAAGATGATGCAACAGTACTAAATCCATCTACAACACATGGTGTAGAACTTTTGTGAACTAGAATATGTTGCTATGCAACTTGAAAGAAAACAAATCTTGCAACCAGTAGCCGAATTGCGAGCGTTTTCGCAGCCTCGACTGTGGTGAAGTGGAAAACGGACAGATAGCGGATATCGGCTGCTGTGAACTGCGCGAAAGGATGTGATTGGCGCATTTTTTTCCACAAGCTCCGGCACATGCAAGCATGCAAGAAGTGATTGCCTTCCGCTACTCCGGCATGGCGCCGTAAGACAAAGTAACACCCATCTGGGTTTGTCTGAAAATAGGGTATATTCCCAATTATAGCCATTTAATAGGGATAATGATCATTAACCATTGGGTTTAGGGGTACACTATTTTCAGACACACCCATCTGTTTACAGATGATTCTTTTTGATGTTTGCCATACAACACTGGGGGCTTTCCAGTAGTTTCACACCATTTCATTATACATATTATACATACATACGTACCTACGTACGTACGTATTGAACGTACGTACATAGATAGATCGATAGATAGATAGTTTGATATAGATAGATAGGAGTTTTTTCCCAGAAAAAAAAACGCCGTGGTAATTCTCCAGTGGGGGCCAGAATTTTTCTCCCCCTAGGTGGAGCTCTACACTCACAATGACGTGATGACCAAGATCACGCAACAGTTGATCAAGGCAGTTTCGCAGGTTGTTTCATCATATTTCATCGTTTTTGTCCATGAAAAATGATGGATTTGATTTAACCAACAACACGTTTTTTTTAACCACTTTTTCTGGATATTGTATTATGGGTCTCAGAAGGGGTTGGGAAGATTGAATGGGGAACGCCAATTTTTGAAGTTGGGACGCCGCAGTGACGCCCATGGGTTTCTGGTTTCGACTGTAGAATTGTCTCTGCTTCTGTGGCTGAAAGAGGTTTAACACGTGCAACTTAAAACCCTTTAAAGGAGGCCGTTGGAAAGTATATTGCTTGGTCATCAGCATGAACTTGCAAGATTATGCCATAAAGATCATCCCAATCTTACCATGGGTGGTAAAATGTGGGTTTCCATATATGGGGATACCTCAAAATAGATGGTTTATACATGTATATAATGGAAATCCCATTAAAATGGATGATGGTACCGGGTTACCCCCCATGACTTAGGAAATACTCAAAAACCGATTCACATCATCCCACACGGCTCCCTGGCGAGTGCTGGCCGCGCTTGGAGGCCTTAGATGTACGACTTGTCGCAGTTCATCTCATTGCAACTTGTCCCAGACCTTTTGGTGAATCTCCGGTGCCCAGCTGGGAAAGTCCACGAAGTAAATCACTAATGTTTCATATTTTTCAGAGGGGTAGGGCTCAACCACCAAGCAGTTCAACCAATGGGACAAATCCTCCGGAAATGTTTGCCGGGAGGCTACTGAAGTTTGATTCCCATGTGCCCTGTGCCGCTACCAGGATTCGACCTTGTGCGTCGATGCGTATCGATACCTCTCGGCCGTGTTTCTGTGGCTGTCTCAACGACGCGACGGCTGGGTTCCCCCAGTCGTCGTCAAACACGGTGCCCACAGCATAAGGTCACTGTCAGCCATGATGCAGCTGGAACTGCCCCACATCAATGTTCTCTCCAAGATCGACATGGTCATGGTTTAGAGCTTAGCCACCAGTGCGATGCTTTTATCAAGAGAGCTGCTTAAAAACTCTTAACTTGGATGAGTTGTTATTTTTCGGTCACAAAAGTCTGCATTGATCATCATTGCATTTTCATCTATTTTCATGATATGTTCATGATAGCTAATTACTAGATATTACGAATGTGTCGCTCAGCCAGATTTCCACATCTGGCCGGAGATGTTCACCCAGGATCACACCGATGACCTGAGCTTTGGCCTTGACTACTATGCAGGCCACTGAAATTTTGAGCCGATGCGGCGATGGAGCACAGAGATTTTCCCCGTTGACCCACGAAAAAAAGGGCTTGACACGACTTTTTTGACACAGAAAAAGATGAATTTTCCATTGCCAGGGATTCATCAGGATTCATCATTGCCCAAAAAGAAGCCCAACTGATGTGGCGATTTGATGCAGTACTGTATCAGTCTGCTGTCTGCATTGCTGCATTTAAAGAGTCATCATGACAGGTGTCTCGGATTTATCCCAGTTGCTATGGACACTTCAGACCACAAGGCTCCAATTGGGACATGTCACCGCTAGAGCTTGTATCAAGGTTCCTGACAAGATTTCCAAGCTCTTTGATATGTTTTTGTAGGTGTGTGATGGTAGGATCAATTTCTTTGCCAATTCACCACTTTGCAAAATGGGGTCAGTGGGAACCTTCGCCACCTTAGTGCTGTGTGGCAGGCATCCAATGAGTGTGAAGTTCAAGGAATTCAACAGGCGAGAGCTTTGAGAAGACATGGAGCGAGCTACAGTGACCGCTTGACCCACCATTAATCCACTGGAGCAGGCTCATAGCTGAGCTGATTGAGGACTATGGTGACTTGGAAGACGTGACGGCTCTAGGTTCAGCTAGGGCTTTTGGCTTGACATCTGAAGGAACTTTCAGAGGTAACCAGGTTGCAAACATCCAAATACCCTCTGGTAATTTAGCATAGCTATTGAAAATGGCCATTTATAGTGGATTTTCCCATTAAAAATGGTGATTTTCAATAGCTATGTTAAATTCCCAGAGGGTACAGGGGATGAAGGTTCTGTAATTTTTCCCCCAAAGTCGGAATTACTTGGATGGTTCAATCATCTTAACCCCCAAATTCTGACTGTATCTCAGCCACTGCGCCGAGGCCTAGTTAGCTTTGAGCCATTGGATATCCAGGACAAGGAATGCGCTTTGCGAGTGTAGGGAACTTGGGAACCTATGAAAACAGAGATGAAGCGGAGATTTAGGTTCAGAAACTCCAAACATCTTCAGAGATGCAGATGGTTTGATGACTCAGACACTTCTTCATTTTTTTAAAATATTTTTTTTGTTGATATATCCCGTGCATCATGAAACATATGAAACCTGGCAAGGGAACTTTATTGCCGAGTTTTGAGAATCAGCAAGGCTGGGCCGATGCGATACGGCCAACGGCCACATCATGAACTCTGAGAAGGTCGAGGCAGTGGAGAAATGGGATGTAGATGGATGTTTTTCACCATTTAATGAGACAAACCAAAAATTTTGGGATGCGCCTTCCAATTTTTTCAATCATTTCCATCATTTCCATGATTTTCATCTTCCAAAACTTCTGACTTCTTGGAGCAGGATCCCTCAGATCCTGTTGCAGGAGTTCGGCTATTCCAGGCTGGAGCTTCTAAGCCAAGAAAACCCTTGGCAAAAAAAAACAGTCAAAGAAACCTGTATGGCTTCTACGTGGCTCATATATGGTTTAAGTCTAAGTTTATACATGATTAATTATACTACATAGCTTGTACATGGGTTCATACATGGCTTATACATCGTTTATACATGGCTCATATATGGCTTATACATGGGATACACATGGGATCCGCCCCTGCAGGCTGGATTTTCAGACGCAGGGGAATTCCTGGATGAATATTTGGAACGTTATGAAGAACGATTCCAACAAAGATAAAAAACACATTACAATATATTGCATATGATTGTATAATATTGTATATATGCAAATATTACAACTAATCCAGCATATAACCCCAATAACAAAGTTTTGTGTTTTTTTACGCCAATTTGGTATTGATACCATTCCTTCAATACCACCAAGACACCACCGGAACACCGCCAAGACACCACAGAAACACCAAAATATGAGCAAGACACCCAAAACATCACCGAACCCCGTCAAGACATTACGGACGCACCACCAAAGTGCCACCAAGACACCAACGACCACCGAAGCACAACAACCACCGAAGCACAATTGACAGATCACCAAGACACCAGCAGGACAGACACCACGAATTTCCCTGCAAAGGACGTTTCGCAAAAAATTATTGCCAATATATTTTGACATAATTATTTTTTTCCCATTATCGCTCCATTTTCAATATCATTATCATCATTATTATTATTATCATTATCATCATTATTTTTTTTCTTTTTTATTAATTATACCCATATTATTATACGGTAACGACATTTAAATAGATTACTAGGTCCCGGAGGTAATATGAAATATCGATTTAAATATTTAAATATTATTATAATATGTTTAAATAAATTGGATTTTTTATGTTTAAATAATTGGATATATAAAAAAAAAAATTCTCGGAAATAATTAAAAATGTTTATTTGTATATTTAAGAATCCATATATTTAAATATAAATATAATATTATTATTTATATAATAAGATAAATGGCACCCATTTATTTCTTATTACATACCGATTAGGAATATACGTTTATTTTTGAATAGGTTGGACGAAATGTCGTTGGGTTTATTATGAACTAGATAAATTAACATATTTTTCACAGCTAGAGCTAGCTACGACATGCCCGTACCCTCGAAAATAGGATGGGATTGGGCGGACGAATTGATGTTTAGTTTTTTGAGCTAAAATGATACGAGGCTAGAATTTTTAACTAAATTAGGGCCACATATTTCTTGCGATATATATGTTTTTATATAATAATATTGGAATTAAATTTAGGAATATTTGATAGGCGGGGATTTGGGTAATTTATAAAGAAATTTGGATTTTAAAAAAATAATAAACCATTAATAAAAAATAAGGAAAACAATAAATATATAATTTTTTTTTTGGGGGGGTGGGAATTATTATTATTATTTTTATTAAAACATATAATATTTATATATTTATATATATACAATATATATTTTAAATATTGTTTAAATAACAATATTAATTAAATTTATTTATTATTAAGATTTAAATAATATTATTTTATATATTTAATATTTTAAAAAAAATATTCTTTTAGAAATGGAATAAATTATAATTATATATATATATTAGATTTTCTATATTAAAATATATTAATTTATTTTTTATAATATATTTTTTGTAAAATATAATTTTTATTATATAATTAAATATATTTTATTAATTTAAAAATAAATAAAATATACGATAATAACATTTAAATATATGGAGGGCGGGCCAGACCGCGAGGTCCCGGAGGTAGTCAGTTCGTATATTTAAATGTAATCACTATATATTTAAATAAATTGGATTTTATATATTTAAATGACCGGGCGGGCCAAGGAAAATTTTCCCGGAGGTTGTTTAAAATACCTATTCATATATATAAAAATCCGTATATTTAAATAAAATTATCATATAATATAATTCTAAATTAATTTTATTCTTCTAAATTAATAATGGAAATATTATAATTTTCTTCATTATATTTAATTTCATTATCTTTAGCATTATTATATTATCTTATCAATATTATTTATTTATATTTTTTATCCTTTTCCCTCTTCCTCCACCTCATTTTCCAATATATCAATATTTATATCCTCCACATCATTATTTTTTTCTTTTTCATTATCATCATCATTATTTATCTTATCATCCTCAATTTCATCCCCCACATCATCATCCTCATCCTCCCCCTCCTTATCATCATCCTCCACATCAATATTATCCACCTTATCTTCCATAACATCATCCTCCTCCACTTCCTCTTCCGCAACATTATTATCCTCAACATCATCATCCGCAACATTTTCATTATCATCATCATCATCATCACCATCATCCTCATTATTATTATCATCATCCATATCATCATCCACATCATCATACATTATTCTCCTACTCCCCCACACTGTTTGGGGTCTCTTGCCGGGATATATTTTTATAATGATATTTATGGAATATATTTCCTAATATTAAGAAAATTAATATTATATAATACAATATATATATATATTTCTATATTTTCCGAATAAAAATATCTCTATATAAAAATATCTCTGTATATTAAAATCCCAATACAAAAATATCTTTGAATAAATATATATATATATATATTTAAAATATTCTTATAGAAAAAATATTAACATATAAAATCATTCGTATATAAGACCACCTGTCATTATCTGTCAAAATATATCTATTTAAATCCATTTGTATGTAAAAAATATATACCAAAAAAAAAATACATATATTATTATAATTTATAGATTTGTGAAAACATCGTTATCCAAAAAAATATCTCCGTATAATGGTACCTGCATCTGAAAATTTATCTTTGTAAAATTATTTCTGTAATTTTTGTATTTAAATATTTTTTGTTGAAAATATATTTATTTAGATTTATTTGTGTATAGAGGTATCCCATAATAAAATTATTTCTCTATATAAAATTATTTCGATGTGAAAATTTTATTTTATATAAAAATAATTGTGTATGGAAATATATTAAAAAAAAATATTATTTATATTTTAATATTAAAATATATATAAATAAAAATTCGATTCCAAAATAATTTGAATTCTTCCCTAAATTATATTTCCAATTTCATCCATATAAATTTTCCTCTGCCTAGAAATATCCAAATCTAAAAATACCTAAATAAATAAAATTATTTATATATAAACATATCCAGGCAAAACTATTTCTTCAGATTGGCAGCGGATTCTCTTTCAAGACTATAGTGCTGGCCAAGACAGAACCAATCATTATTTAATAAAATATCCTAGGAACAATAAACCAAATTAATAAAAATATGGTAAAAATAAATTCTGCAGGAAAAATTATCAGCTCATATTTATAGGAAAGGAGAACAAAATCAGGACCAAAGAATTTGCCCATATGGCTCCTTCAAGAGCTCAGGCAGAGACTAGGGCCGAGATACATAATACAAGGAAATATAAAGTAAGATTTTGCTGGCAGGTAACATGTCGTACAACACGCGGAAAATGCGAGTCAATCCGGCATTCCAGCCGTAGTGGCCGTAATGGCCATTCCAATACCCCTTTGAGATATTTTCAAAATAAAGCCTTTGACTCGCTCCATTCATCTTGGTCTAGGATACTATTGAGCACAAATTCGAAATCTCTGGATGGGAGCAATTCAATAAGGATATCGAAATCTATTTCCTCGGTAATTCCCAGGAAGGTTTGCCTCATTTTTGGAGGAATACCTCCAGAAATTTTCATAAATGCTACCTTCTTCAAATAATTACAATTCAGATAAGGATGATTTCCAGATATTCAATATTCAATATATATTTTCTCAAAATATTATTTATTTATGCTTAATTTTATTTACCTCCTGAAATTGTATTGCTTCAAAATTCTTGTATTGTATGTTCAAATATTTTGCAAGATTATTGGTCTAACCATTTTCAAGGTATGAAATTGAATAATCTCAAATATTATAAAAGGATCTTTGCAAGCCAGGACCGAAGAGATGAAAATTCCAAATCCAAACGGGATGGATACAAGATATAAGAAATTATATTGTTCGTAATTTTCTTTAATAATAGGTTGTAATCAAGCCGCGGGTTGTTTTGGTTCTCCTTATTATGTAATAAAAGATCCAATTTTGTGGTTATCAATAGCGGAAAAAATGGTTTATAATTATTCGATATATCAGATTCGAGAAGGATAAAATTATATAATTATATAATATTATTTTCAAAATTTGATTTCGTAATTAAGGAATAATTTTTGTAAGCGATACGGGAATAATATTATTTTTTGATCGTTTGGAAAATGGGTCCATCCAAGAAAAAATAACCTAAATACCTTCGGATACGGATATGGACAAAAATATATTCCTAATCCATTTAAATTCTTAGAATTAATTGCTGATTTTAAAAGACCTATATTGGTATATATATATATATTTGCACAAAATTAATAAGATTAAATTATTAATATTTATATTTTAAAAAAATGCAAAAATCATTTCTGTACAACAATTTATTTTTTTTCCTTCGAAATTAATCAATATAATTGATAAATAATCGAAGGAAATTTAGAAGTCAGATTTCCGACAATATGGAGAGATGAAAAGTAGAGCAGGGCAGAGGCAGAGAGAAGAGGAAGATTAGAAGAGAGAAGATCAGAAGAGAAAGAGTAAGAAGACAGAAGATACAGATGCGCGAAAAGGTAGGAAAGTCGCGAAACGCTGTGTTTTTCCAATGATTTGTGGCTCCGGAGGGTCGAAAAGTAGGCTCGCTAAAGCGGCGGGTGCGGAGCCAGCTGGCCACAGGAGCGATAAAAAATTG
>Ga0126342_10009944_pt1 | contig 17025 bp, 9 predicted proteins | sample Cyp1metagenome_FD_92528 | JGI IMG/M metagenome (GOLD analysis project Ga0126342, IMG submission 92528) | Coral microbial communities from Lord Howe Island, Old Settlement Bay, Australia - Cyphastrea 1 metagenome | ecosystem: Host-associated > Invertebrates > Cnidaria > Coral ... | reverse complement strand
GCGGCCATTCTGAGCCGCCATATACACCGGCGTGACACCAGTGTTTGACGCTCGATCTTTGTCAGCACCAACTTCGACAAGAAACCGCACAACATCGAGGTGGCCACTTTCAGCTGCAACCAACAAGGGCGTTGCACCATCATTAGCCGCTTGATATTTGTCAGCACCAGCTTCGACAAGAAACCGCACAACGTTGAGGTGGCCATGCTGAGCCGCCATATACACCGGCGTGGCACCAGTTTTTGATGCTTGATCTTTGTCAGCACCAACTTCGACAAGAAACCGCACAACCTCGAGGCGGCCATTCTGAGCCGCCATATACACCGGCGTGACACCAGTGTTTGACGCTCGATCTTTGTCAGCACCAACTTCGACAAGAAACCGCACAACATCGAGGTGGACATGCTGAGCCGCCATAACCAACGGCGTGACACCAGTGTTTGACGCTCGATCTTTGTCAGCACCAACTTCAACAAGAAACCGCACAACGTCAAGGTGGCCTTCCTGAACCGCCATAACCAACGGCGTGACACCAGTGTAGTCCGCTTGATCTTCGGCTGCACCAACTTTCACTAGAAACTTCGCGACGTCGAGATGGCCAGAGTATGCTGCAACATTCAACGGTGTTGCACCAGTGTAGTCCGCATGATCTTTGGCTGCACCAACTTCAACAAGAAATCGCACGACGTCGAGGTGGCCATGTCGAGCTGCAGACCACAAGGGTGTTCTACCCCAATTATCTGCTTGATCTTTGAGTGCACCATTTTCTGCTAGGAACCGTACGACGTCAAGGTGGCCATTCTCAGCGGCAGCGAAGATTGGTGTCTGCCCCCAGGTAAACTCAGGCTCATCTGTCTTTGCTCCTGCCTCCAGCAACACTTCCATAAGTTGAACATGTCCCTGTTCTGCAGCGTGAAACAAGGGCGTCTTGCCATCATTCTGTGCCTCATTGGGATTCTGTGGTCGTTGCAGTAACTGTTCAAGAGCAAGTAAATCGTTGTCTCTAGACGCCGATATGATTTTCTGTGCTTCTTCATCATCAGGTGGCCAGAATTCCAAGACCACCAGCTGGATCTTAAGTGGAGGCAGAGCTAGAACTTCATCATCCTGGATCTCATGCGAACCATCTTCAGCAAAAAAACGTTGTTTGAATCTGGAAATGCCAACTTTGGCTGCCAAGGCTTTCTTAGCTGCCTTGACGGTCTGGCCTTGCAATTCAACGTCGAGGACTGTGAGAGTCTCGCCCGATGTTAGGAAACACACCTCCATTGCATGAAGTAGAATACACGGCGTTCTTTGTCTGCAAATATAACTATGTAATACTATATATAATATATGATATACATTTATGTATGTCACAGTTATAATAGTAATGATTAATGTACTAGGACAAACAATGTCAGATGCATGCAATGTGCACACCAAACCTTTACGGTACAGGTCAACGCAGCACGCTACACACTACACCACTCCATTGTGCTTCTTGAACACTTCGAGTCCGGTCGGTCTTCCACAAGCAACGCAAGTGGGTTGGGTATGGCTAGGTGATATATGCCCATTTTTCGAATTTGGATCTGGCCAAACATGCAGCATCTTGAATAACAAACTCTGAAGCAAGGATGATAATGGTCATTGATTAATCTTGACCAACTAATCCCATTATCATTGATTTCATCCCAATTGATCTTGACCCAAAAATTGACCATTGAAGAATGGTCACTGCGGTCACCACGAAGAGAAAAAAAACAGGTGGCCGTTTTTCTACTCAGCATTTCTGTGGACAAAAATCCCATGAAGGTCCATCCCGTTTTTATATCCGATTTTTTTTCTTGCTCAATCTCCTCATTCAATCATATAGAATATTATCTGATTGGTGGTTGAGCCACCCCTCTGAAAAATATGAAAGTCAGTTGGGATGATTATCCCATATATTATGGAAGATAAAAAATGTTTGAAACCACCAACCAGTTATACACTATTATAGAATGATATAAAGATATAATATGAAACCCCGTTATATCATATAGAATCATATGAAAAAGATCATATGAAATCCTGAAATCCCCATTGGAATCCCCATTGGAATCGTTGCTGCCCACCCCTCACGGCAGGTCATGGCGCAGCAATCTCCTCAATTTTCAAGGGCGGCTCTGCGAGCATGGAGCACTTCTCTGGCAGATCCACCACATCCAGGTTGGCACAACCTGGCCCCAATTGTTACTGGTTGATGATTAATATACTGTTAATATACTGTTAATATATGGTTAATATATGGTTATTATATGGTTACTGATCTTGAATAATATGGTTTATCAATGATTACTGGTTGGTGGTTGGTACGCCTACCCCTCTGAAAAAATGATGGAATTCGTCAGTTGTGATGATGAAATTCCTAACCAGATGGAAAAATAGAATTCATGTTCCACACCACCAACCAGGTTAGGTCATGGTCCTTTTTGGGGTGGAGCTGGGCGGCTGAGATTTGGATGATGAGCGAAAAAATCGACCTTGGTTTCACTGCTTGATCTGGATAGATCCCCCTGGTCATTCCATGAAGTCCCCATTTGGGCGAAGAACATGCCGCAAAAATATGGGAGCTGTTTTGCTTTGCCCAAGCCCACTGCCTTCAGGGTTCATCTCGCCCGGAATCTGAACACAGTGCTGGGAATATCAAATCTCGCTCCCGAAGCCAGATTGGAATCTAAACAGGTCTTCTTTCGAATCATTCAATCAGTTGGTGGTTAAGCCACCTATCCCAAAAGTATGAACATCAATCTGGATTAGACCACCACCTTCAATTGGAGATTCCAATAGAACCATGTTTTTTTTTCCTGATGATATTGAGATGGTTTTCATATATGGTTAATATTGCTTCAAAATGGTTACTAATCATAATCCTATAGTACTATATTATAAAAACCATATGTTGTAAACCTATATTATGATATGATATTATATAAACCAACCCATATATTATGATATTATATAAACCTATATGTTGGTTACTATATTATATTACTATATTACTAATCATAATCCTATACTATGGTTACTATAGTTACTATATTATAGTACTATATCATAATGGCTTTCCAACCAACTAATCCTTCAACTCAGCATCAACCACCAGGGCTTTAACGAAACCCAAAACGCCTGCCGCAGAGAGTCGAAGGCGCAGGGACTCCAATTTCAGGCGTTGTCCCAAGGCCTGATAGACATATCGACGCCCACGGCAATCCCTCGGAAAAAAGGGAGATGAGATGAGGAGAAAAACTATGGTTATATAATGGTTATCATAATGGTAAAAAAATGATTATAATATCCCCATATTCCATGGAATATACCCATTAATAGTTGATGAATAGTTGATTAATAGTTGATTAATAGTTGATTAATAGTTGATTCATAGTTGATTAATAGTTGATTAATAATGGATAAACATAATGGGGATGATTAATATAATATACCCATTACCCGGCCTGGTAAACTGTCCCAAAAAACGAACTGGAAAGATCCACCATGCATTTTTCATGGGAAAACTCAGGAGTTCTTTCTATTGCCATGACTTCAATAGCCAACTGTTGACATCACCAGTTAGGGTAATGTTCAAGAGGGAAAATGATCAACGAAGGGAAATCCAAGGGAATCCCTCAGAAAAATCCAAGGAATTTAGGGCTATACTATGGCCTATGGCCTATTTCCAGACGAAGCCATCTGCTTTTTTGGGGTAAAAGATGTTATAAAAGTCAATGAATGAGGACGAAATCAACAACATGGCCTGAGCTTGTGGACATCCTTTTGCCATGTTTTTTTCCAAATCAACCTTTGGTGATGCTTCATTGGTGATGTTTCTCATATTTGGGGTGAGGTCTTTGCAACAATTTGGAGGAACTGGAACTGTCGAACTATGCCAGTGATTTAAGAGAATGTCGTCTTATGATTCTCTATCATGTGAGACATCTTGTTACTGCTTCAGAAATAATCCGTGTATATATGTGTGTCTGTATATATATAGTATGATATACCCAGCATTCAACCGCAACTAGTTCTACCGTTAGCTGTTAAAGCCAAAATCTCTCAACAAATTCTCCATCTCCTCATTGGTTGCAGGGCAGAATTACACATTTGTTGTAGATAAATCCCATGTTCGTTGTTTTTTATTTCACTGATCCATCCTGGGGTCCTCGTGATCTTCATTTTCCATCGGGGTCCTATCCCCATCTGTGAATGTAGCTGCATCCATCTGTGGCTACATCATATCCAACATCTGGTTAGTGGTTTCAACCCCTCAGAAAAAAATATACAGTAGTCAGTTGGGATGATGGCATTCCCAATATATGCAAAAATAAAAGATGTTCCAAACCACCAACCGGAACATAGATAGAAAACTTGGAAACCATGGACATGTAAAAATATCACAGGGTTCAACCACCAAAAATCCCCCGCGAAGTGATTCTCCCCAACTCAAAATGCAAAAGATGAGCCCCCTTGGGAAAATCCTCAATTTATAGGGGACGCAATTTACGTCGCCATGTTTGATGACACCGGAGTGTATTAACCAAGATTCCATTCATATCCCATTCCAGCAATGTATGTAATGTTCCATTAATATCCCATTGTCTCCCTATCGTACCATCATTTTGTTGGTCAAATGCTGGATTGCCGGAGGGTACCAATCCCTTCTTGGTAAATCTGCAATTTTCTCACCATGATACAAACATATCCCCATGTGTGTAATTTAACATAGCCATTGACAATGTCTGTTTTATATTTGATTGAACTACTAACGTGATGTTCAATGGCTTGGTTACCCTCTGGTAAACGTTTACATAACTATGGAAAATCACCATGGTTAATGGGAAATTCCACTATTTTTATGGTCATTTTCAATAGCTATTTTGACATAACCAGAGGGTAAATTTCCAAAGGGTAAATCCACCAATCGTTTGGAGAATCACAGCCTGCTGTGTGGCGTTCTGCACACCCCGCAGCCAACTTTCGGCTTCTGGCGCCTGTGGGCTGATGCAGGGTGATCAATCACATTCTTCAAAGATAGCTACAGGATGGGACCCCCAGTTATAAGTGGGTTTATAAGCCATTATAACCACCATTAACTATAGTTATATCTACCATAAACCATAGTTAAGTTAAACCACTTATCAGGCAACTTAGCTATCTTGGGGGCCCCATCCTGTATAGGTTGGTCAACGGATGGATTCAAGAGGCAACATCGGAAACTCAGGAAACACCTCTAGGAGTTTCCTAAAAAAAAGTTCCCATCATCCAATTCTGGGAATTGGGATATGACCTTCCCCTTTATGAATACCCAAGTTGGCTCCATGTGGTTCCATTTGGGGGCCGAACAAAAAGCACCATAACAAGGGGTTTCCTACTGGCCAAATGGCATATCATGATGATAAGCCAGTGGATTCAGGGAAACAAATAGAAGTAGAATACTGGAATAACTGGAATATCATGGGACAGTCATGAATGTCTCATCATTTCTCCGTCCCGACACAAAGGGCTTTCTGTGAAACTCATAGTTTCCAAGGAATATAATCTACAAATTGTGGATTCCATATCTATGTTAGTTTACAGGAGGGTACATACCAAAATTGCAATCCTACTTCGCAAAGCCGCAGCTCCTTTGGTTAAGTCCTTTGCCATGGCTAGTGGCTAGCCTGCGATTCCATCCATGCTCCTTATCAGGCATCTTAAACCATCAACCTCCAAGACCCCGCAGTTGTAAGTTGGTCTACAATCCCAACAACTAGTGACTATATAGCTAGTGCGATATATCCGACTAAGACTAAGTCCAATCATTAGCCGGATGAACCAAGCCAACTCACTTATCATCAAGTTAAATCCCCGTTTTGGTGGGTGAAATCACAGTGAAGTCCCCCGGAATTGCTGGCGAAATTAAAAAGGGGCCAAGCGACCTGCGGATGGCCGAGGTCCGCGTTGCTGCACCTGCAGGAGATCAACATTTCATCACCAGCCATTCTGTAAGATTCAAAAACACCAACCATTTTAACAACCTGCAGGAGATACAATGGTCTATGTATGTCTATGTATATTAGGGGAATCTTTCAAAAAACTGTAGTATTGGATGCCGATAAAACCTTGACTGCGTTTGAGGACACTGGAGGGTAAATCATCAATGTTATATCGTTATATCAGGTTAGCTAGTCATACCGGTATATATCGTATGATACCTATGCAAACTCGTTTGTCAACGGGGGACACATGGCTACACCAACATCCAGTCATTACCGGACTCCCGGTCACCTGAGTTCCAAAGCAATGGGCTGTCGCATGCCCGGCTGGACCAGAACCTGGTTTAACAAGGCTGAAAGTGCTGGAATTACGCCAGCATTTTTGCATGTTTCACAGGGATACTTGTAGTTGGTTTATAAGTAGGCTAACTGTTGAATTTGATATGAGTACTATCTGTTGATATCATAACAGATAGCAACAGATAGTACTATCTGTTATAATATCAACACCTAGTACTATAGATGCATCAGGAATCCTCCATGATAAAACTGTCAATCCCTTCTCCCTATTACAAAAACCCCACCTAAATAATAAAAACTACCCCTTTTAATTGATCCCCTTTAGAAAACAATTAAAAAATCAAGGTCCATTTGAAGGTTCTACCCCCTTAATAATAAAAACTAGTTAACCCGTGTTTTTTTTTTTAATGAGGGTCCGTTTGTTAAAAAGGGAAAATTTCAGTTGTTTTTATTAAGGTTTTGATTTTAATATTAGGGGAAAGCTTCGAAATCCAATTTTAATTGATTTTGAAATCATTTTTTTAAGTTGTTTTTACTGGTTTTAATTTTATTATTAGGGGAAAGCTTCTCCCCCGAATATCAAATACCCCCTAATAATAAAAACTACCCCTAAGTTTTATTACTTGGGGGGTACGTTCAATATTAGGGTGAAGGGATTATTTGTTGAACTTTATGGTACCCATTTACTTGGTATCTGTTACCATAATGATGCCATAGTGTTAATATTCTCCCTGATGAAGTGTCCTCTTTTGCGGTGTTGACTCTATAGTTTTCTTCCATCGGGGATTGTCTGAAAATCGGATACCCCATGGTATCATGGTTCAGTCATAGTATCATTTACCCTCTGGTAATCTAACATAGCTATGGAAAATCACATTTTTTTATGGATAAATCCACTATAAATGTTCATTTTCAATAGCACACTGTTAGTTTACCAGAGGGTAATTGTCCCCATTAAAATTGCCATAAGTTGGGACTAAATACAGTACCACACGTCTCCCATATTCTTGGCGGTATGTCCTGATTATATCCCAGAAATTTACCAATAAATACCGTCATGCTATCCCCAATAAATCCCCAAGGAATCCAATTTATGACCAATGTTGGTCTGTTTTACAACTTGAAACGGCTCGGAACTGGTTAGCATCCATAGTTCTAGCCCATTTATACATACAAAAAAAAAAAAACACGAATCGGTGACTTCCTGACAAATGTTATGAAGCCTCCAAGTTTCAAGTTGGTTCAGTTTAACACCCCAATATAGATATCATGATAGATCATACCCTTATTTCTATCCCAGCGAAGTTATGATCCAACAGAAACCTCCCCATTTTTGCTATCTTTGGGGGATCATCCCACTAAGTCAGCCCTGGTTAGTCCTGGTTAGTCCTCAGTATCTCGAAGTGACTTACGCCGGTTAGTCCTAAGCCCAGGAATAAACAACTCACCCCAGTGATGTTCCCACTGGGACTAGTTAACTGGGCTCAGTTCACCCCAACTGGCCCTACTACTTAGTTGCTGGTAGTTATTTTCAGAACTCATGTGGGTTACCACCAGGTAAAACAATGCCATGTTTACCATTCCGATGTCATCACCATTTTTATAGGTGGTATGTGAAACCGCCTATGTGTACCATTCCCAGTCATGCGTGGATCCATTTATCTCATTTATTGGGTGGATTAACTCTACTTGCCTCACTCAAAAAACTGGGCTTCTAATCCACTTACTGGCATTGTTTTACCCACATTAATCCCTATTAATCCCAGTAAGTAACCATTAAATCCTATTAAATCCCTATAAATCCCATTAAATCCTATTAAATCCCTATAAATCCCAGTTACTAACCAGTTACAATGCTGTCCACCAAGCCACGGCTGAGGCAGCTTGTGCCACCGCGGTCTCTCCCAGCAGCCCGGACATGAGCTCCCGACCTCGGAACCGCACGGCGTTCCACGCTGGGCGACTGCCATGGGAAAAGGAGCTTTAAAAACCATGGGATGGAATGGGGTACCATAGTTTCAGAATGTTTCAGACAAACACAGCTATTTGGCTATTTGATGTCATTTAATGTTATTCACATTACATACATTTACATACAATAACTATGGATTTATGTGATTCTATAAAAAAAAGCACTTGGACCATACCCTAAGTGGAACATACATATCTTGAACTCTGAGTCTTGGGTGATGTTCCACCTACACCTCCAAAATCTAATCTGAAGCCCCACATTTAAAAAGGCCAGGTTCACAAGATCCCATCTTCCGAAGCCATCTTTTTGGGTCCGATTTCAGGCTTCGGAACCAAAAAGATACCCCAAAATAGCAACTTTTTGAGCAGGATATTCAATAGAACATCTCAACTAAATTGCATCATCACCCAAACTATCCCAAAATGAGCATTCATCAAGTGGTACTCAGCCATTTCCCCTGAAAGGTGAAGCCTTTCATGACCCCTCTTGACACCGTGAATCCCGTCCTTCCTGGTGCCCCGACGTGCAGCGATGCCACCCAGCAGGACGCACTCGGGGAAGCGACCCAACAAATCCCGCACCTTGGTGATGGCCATGTCTATGGGGGTTTCCATGTGGGTACCCCAAATTGAATGGTTGATTTCATGGAAAGTCCGAAAGAATGACTAGGGGTACCCCTATTTTAGGAACCCTCCATATTTATGGAGGCTATGCAATAAATCATCCCCAAATATCTCAAATACATGGGGGTAGACACAAATTTCCTTTTTACTCCGGGAAATAATCATAGCATTGCTAAGTGAGGGATTGAATTAAGGGAAAATCTTGACCGGAAAGTAGTGGATTTACTCCCAAATGTAGGTAGTTTGGGTGTTCCTCTAGATTTTCCCCTACACCAATTCCAATTGCAAGAAGATGAGATTCCAATACTATTACTATGGAATTCTTCATGCATATAATCATAATATGGGAACCAGTAATTACGGTGACGTAATTACTAAGTATTGCACGTTTGGACGATATGATATTATTGATATTATTATATTGGTGATTATTGGTGACTCCCAAATATGAAGAATGTATCATTTGGAATCTCACATGCGTTTTCATACCCATATCAAAAGAAAGTAGATTCAGGCAACCAAAAGGGTAACATAATAATGACACACACACACACATATATATATATAACGTCAATAAACAATTGAAGCATGAAAAACCCTATCCCATCCGATTCTACAGGTTGGTAAATTGGTTCTCCATCATGGATAAGTTCATAAGACCGAAAAAAAAAAACTGCCTGATGTAACTCCCGAAATCAACCCACGCATGACTGAAGAGGGATCATCCAAGTAAGTAATCCCCCCAGATATGATTCATACCACCAATCAGGGACCCCAAAATGAATGGATCCTTTGCTAGGATTCTAGCGGGCTATTTAACATTGGGAAGGATTCTGAAAAAACTGGGGCAATTTGAGGATCTCAGTCATAAGTCTCTGATTCTGCTGCTTCTCCAACAGTGTTGGTGCCTTTCCAAAGGTTCCATGTTGCCCCACCGCCCAAGCTGCATTGAAGTTGACAACAAGGTGCCGGTCAACCAGTCTGAAAGCAGATATGCCCGGAATTGACAAGAATAATGTGGTACCCTCTGGTAAACTAACATAACTATGGAAAATCACCATTTTCAATAGCTATGTTAGTTTACCAGAGGGTAAACCCCATAGCAAACCATCCTCAATAGAGTCTTATTATATCTTATCATTGGGTCCCAACCCTATTTGGGATGATCTAACCCCAAATGGCTTGATGATGAGATGGTTTCTTATTGGACTTACGGCATTATAACAAAAAACTAAGAAGCATCGATCAAAAACTTTGGCAACATGTTTGAGTCGCATCCATAAGCAACATGAACTATAGCCATATGGCTTTGTCTGAAAATTTATGAAAAAACATGTTTCACATTGTTTCACCATTAAAAAAAAGGGTTTACCAATTTACCCTCTGGTAAATTAACATAGACCCTGGCAGATAGGGGTTGGAAGATTAGTTTCCATTAAAACTAGGCTATTTTCAGGGTCTATGTCAATTTACCAAAGGGTAACTATGTCTAAATCCATTGGTTCACCATTTTCAGACCCAAACTTATCGACCCAACCCAGACCCAACTCTCATCGATTTCATCGATTCACGACCCCTAAAAAACCTCGAAAAGACTCGAAACCTGACTGGCTGACTGACTTTGCCATGAACTACAACAAATCATATTATATAATATTATATACTACTGCTAGTTGGCATATATATAATATATAATATATAATATATAGTATGGCATATGATATGTTACTGTTAGTTGGCATAGTTGGCATATATATAATTTATTTAACAACTCATAGCTGGTTTCTCATTTTTAATGACCATCGAGATTCATCTGGCCGTTGGAGACCACGCCAGTGATCCCGTTGTACGAGTACCCACGCGGTGCCGCTAAGGCACTCCTTCCACGTCACAGATCTTTTCCAACTGGTTGCGCACCTCACCTGAGACATGACAGCCCAAAGGTAGGCACCAGGGGGGTACCATAGATGTTTTTTAAGTTTTTACACAAATATACTACACAATGTATACAGTACTATACAGATGATGATTCCCTATTGAGAGTGAGGGCTTTCTATCGCGAACTTTCGAAAGAGAAAGGCGAATCTGACATCCCGCTCACTCTGAAGCACCCGTTTTCTCAAGAGCAAGTGGAATTCACTCAGCCTATTCTCAACCCCATGACTCCGCTTGCAGTAGGTGCAGCTTGCAAACAATCAGTTTCAATTAGTTGGTATAGATAACAATCCTCCGACAAGAAAATGTCATACCACAACCAAACCGACCATTTACAAGTCCATTTACATGACATTTGATAAACTTTGTGCTTTCACCCAGGCTTAGGTTTACTGGCCTTCATAGGGGAATAATGGATACCATGAAACAAAATAAGGCTGCTTAGGGAGATAGAACGCATTCCCTCATTTACCTGTTGAAAGCTGCTTGATTCTATCAACTGGTTTTTCAGCATGCCAGCTATCATCAACCTTTTAAAGCCAAAAATCAACCCATCTGGCTGAATTATTTATAATTCACCAACCTGAAAAGTCAGGTCGGGTAAAGGGATGAATCAGTTTGCTGACCATCATTTGCAAATCGTGACGCAGCAGCAAGGTCCTTGCCAAAAAAAAACGAACCTGATTTCGATGGAAACGTATTCCAAGAATACTGCTTATTAGGGGGTTGTTCAAAATTATGGTTCCCATTGGTTCCCCAAAACTGCCCTTTACGCCGCGCTTTCGCGACCCTTTCGCGCCCTTTCGCGCCCCAGCAGAATCGGGACAGGGAATTATGATCATGTTTTCGTGTGCATATTTTGTATAAATAGTGGTATTCAGACCTTTCGCGAACCTTTCGCCGCGCTTTCGCAGCCTTTTGCCACTGCAGCAAAAACACACGTCCATATCTGCAGATGTCACTCATATACTAAAAGTCTTGCATGGGTTTTAGAACGACTCTCTCTTGCATGGGTTTTAGGACGACTCCCTCTTGCATGGGTTTTAGGACGACTCCCTATTAGCATTGTGAAGTAAATGACAATCTAAATCCCAAATCATATTGATAATTTTGCATATTTCCCCAATCTTTCAGTATGATAATCCAAATCATAAAAACTGCCAGTATTTTCCCGGCTTCTACTTGGGGCCCCCTGAGTTGCCATGCTCAATGCCCAAGCGATGCCATCCATGGTGCGTCGGCGGCGCTTTGCCTACATGCATTACATGCTTTGCCGATCAGGAAGAAAACAGGGCACCTACACATCCGTTGGTTAACCATCATTCTTATCCCTATAAAAACTGCTACAACTGGGAGGAAATTCCCATTTTCAGACACAACCATATATTATTGGATTATTTGAACACTCCTTCCTATGAAAAGCATGTGGGAAGACTCTTTTACTCTCAAAGTTCCGGCCATGTTTTGGTTTCTTTGGGTTCCATCTGAGATTTAAGGGGTTCTGATCCTTTCAAAACATGTGGCTCATAGGGATACTAGCAATCAAATGTGGACAAAACCAGAAACCAATAAGGGATGCGACTATATACAATTCATGCGCAACATGGATATTCATGTACATACCCACAACACTGATCGGCATGTCCTATGCCGTTGATGGACAATCAACCAGCAACCAATGAAAATGCTGCCTCCAACAGCGACGGTGACATGTGAAGATGCAATCCACACGTTTTGCGCCTTCAAAAGTCACATCCTTCTTGCTTAAACTCCAAGTTTTTTTCTGGTGAAATCCAATGTTCGGTTCAACATGCTTAAAACTCCGTGACTTCGTGGTGAATTCAGTGGATTCCCCATGGTTCGTGCCGAAAAAAATGCCCAGTGAGTTGTCCGCACCTTCGGCTCGGGTGCCAGGGCCATGGCCCGGGCGGGAGAGGGTGCCAACATGGCCGACGCCAGCGGTGGGCCTCGTTTGGAGCTTTCATGGGATAAAAACCGCTGGGTTTCATGGGTGGTCCCCTCTTAGAGGGGTTGAAGCCAACACCAAAGAAAACTAGATCAACAGAGATGTGCCACACACCACACATCAAGTTGAGACAGTTTTATTCTTGAAGAAAACTTACGAGGTGTCAAAGTGTAATTGTCCTTCGTTACTATAGCTTTCAGGCACAGTAAAGTCAAGGGCCTTGAGATGATCCTCCATGATGGGGTACCTCTGCTGAAAACTCGAAGGTGTGTGGCTTCGAACCAGAGAAGGTAGCCCACACAAATCCATGCCAACACTTTGGGGTTAAGTACACTTTCAATGTCCAATACTTTTTAGGTCGACAACCTACAGCACCAATCTGGCCTTACTTGACCGTAGGGTGTCCGGGATCTGTTGGTCCAGTTGTTCCAAAACAGATCTTTCACCATGGTCGCATCAAATCTCTGGCCGTTTGTCATAGTACCCTCTGGTAAACTGTCCCATAACTATGGAAAATCACCATTTATAGTGAGTTTTCCCATGAAAAATGGTGGATCTTTCCATAGTTATGGGACAGTTTACCAGAGGGTAGATGATTAGAAAGCTATTCTTCCCATCTTCAGGGCGTACGATGACCTCCAGGCCATAAGTCTCCATTTGTGAAATGACCACGTGACTTACTACAAAACTCTTTACATACCTGTTTTCATGTGCTCAATCATGTCCTCAAATGCAAAAAGTGGATGGGCCGCCTTGGTGTACAATTCGCCCACCCCCTGTACCTCTTGGTCATGGAAAAGTAGGATTTACCCCTCTTTCTGAACAAACCAACTGTTGCGAAAAGGTTCGAAAAGGGAAATCTGAGACATGAAAAAATACACTACCCCTCATTATATATATATATATATGTATGTGCACTCCGTTACTTAGGGACAATAAAGATCCGCAATAAAACAGGTAGGTTAATTATCCCCATAAACAATCGACCGTCAATTGTCAACTATATAACATATAACTATATCCGCATAAATTTGAAGCTTCAACCCCATTAAAACACCATATTTCATGGATTACACCCTATCAATAACTTTAATCTTGTCAATGACATCCCCATTTTAATCCATATAAAATCCAATGAATGTTGGTTAAATCTGCATGAAAAACGAGGAATCCCACACCATGGATTTCCTCAACTCAACTCTCGCCAAGCTGCTCTCATTGGCCGGCGGATTCCTCTTTTCCGCACGACGGCCCGGCTGGGCGGGTTCCTTCTTCACCTACAGCAGAGGTGCCCCGTTCGGAACGGCCCGGTTTCGACCTCCAATGTTTCACTCGAGTTGATGTTGGTTGTATCGAACTCGTATTCTTGCGGATGATCAACTAACCAGATCCCTGAGGGAGCACCACCCTGCATCATAGTTTCTTCCCCGGAACAAGATTGAGTCATTGGGGATCATCATCCCAAATATGGTTGAACATTCACATATGTGAAACCACTAACCAGCTAAAATAGTGGATGTTTTTCTCTTTTCCATTTGTTTGGAGGAGCGCTACGGCGCCATAGGTCTTAATTTGTTTAAATCATATGCAGTAATTACATGTAATTTCTCCGAGTCTCGAAGGGGTATCGAGGCCTTGCCGGCTAGTAACTTGAAATCTGTCTTGTCCTAGTTTATTAGTAAGTGTCTTAAGTCAGAGTTATCATAACTGTTAAAAACTTTTATCCTTTTGTGATATTCTGGAGTGATCCTCCCTAGAAACCAGCCAAAAAATGGATACCCTCCGGTGTCCTCAAACGTGGCAAAAAAGGAAATCCCTGATAAATCAAGAATGGGAAAAAACATCTATAAATGGTGGATTTTCCATTTCTATGTTTGATTACCGGAGGGTATATGTACATGAAAAATGTTGTTCACGATTCAAATTTCTATGATAGGATAGCAAAAGCACTCCGACTGCTGACCTCTATGAATACCACTAAAGTGAACAAAATCCAAAAGTATCCCAAAGTATAATCAGTATGTGATGATCATGTATAAAATTTTACATGAACTTGTAGTGCTCAGCAAACCATTTTGATCCTCATGTTACATCCATCGGCCCTAAAAAGATGACCCGAAGATGGGGGGATTCCACTGGTGCTTCAACTGGAGTATATCCCCATTGCTTCGGGGGTAAGAATCGCCCAAAAAAATATATGTGTTTAGCAAAACTCTTCATTTCTTCTGCGAAATCCCAGTTGACGTTCTATTCCCCAAATTTGTTGGGCGCTCCACAGATCGGTGGTCAGACAGGCAGACCTTCTAACAACTTTCCAATCTCCAACCCTTGGCACCTTCTTTTGTGGCTGTGCAGCCTCTCCTGCCAAAGGGTCACACATGAAATGTTCCTAAATATATATATATAATATCTCGATTTCAGATGAATATGGAAACTCTTGTTGATTGATTGGCAAAATCCAGGCAAAATTTAAAATGATGGGGTCTGAACTTTCCCAGCTACTTTCTGTTCAGAGATCATTGGGGAGGACATCATCACTTTACTGTCTTAGTTTACTGTCCAAAGATGTCCAAATCATCTGTGGAGTTCCGATAATTGCTTTCTGCTTTGGAACCAAATCTTTGGCGGAATGATGTCCAGTCAATGGATATACATATTTACATGTCTATATATTTCTATACATATATTATCTACATTTATCTACAATATGTATATATGTATTTATATAATTTTACATGTATAAATAATCAATCTATTTCCATTATTTGTACCATTCTTGTTGGTTAAATTCTGATTGTTGTTGGGTTCTACATCCCACATCCACAGTTTTCCCATCTCCTCCGCTGCCAGACACTGTGGACACCGGCGCGCGGCCAGATCCCTGACAGAATGAAACCCGTGGGACTTACCTGAGGGTAAACTACCATAGGTGTAGAAAACCAATTGTTTCCCAATAGGGGAATCCAGATTCACAAGGTGGTGCCCGGCACAGCAACATGCCCCCCAAAAAAGTGTGGATGCCATTGGAAGCCAACATGCGGGATTGATGTGGGTTTATATGGCTTTGTGTGGGTTTAGAATTTAGACTATAGACTATAATCCAGTCATGTTAGTCAAGTTGATTTATCAGTCAGAGAACTCGGGTTTATGGTAGATATAACTAGGGTTCATTGGGGTTATAGTCCAACAAACATTTCACTGTTGGGCACATGGTCATTTTTTCCTGCGCTTTCTCCATTTTTTTGAATATCATCATTGAATATCACTGTGTTTGTCCCACATTTACAGGGCTCTGTCTTGAAACGAACTTTATTTCGCATCATTTGGCTATTTGTCAGCCAGCAAAGCGTTTAGTTTCAGCAGAAACAAAGCCGGAGTCGGAGTCAGGGCAAGCAGCGTTTGACGCTACACCCATTGTTTCAGTGCACTGTAGCAGCAAGAACGTAGTAGGAAGTTATGTGAGAAGTCAAGAGCGTAACAGCAAGAACGTAGCAGGAAGTTATGTGAGAAAGTGAAGAGCGTAACATAACAGCAAGATACGGCAGAATGTAGAAGGTAATGTGAGAAAGTTAAGAGCGTAACAGCAAGAACACAGTAGGAAGTTATGTGAGAAAGTTAAGAGCGTAACAGCAAGAACACAGTAGGAAGTTATGTGAGAAGTCAAGAGCGTAACAGCAAGAACGTAGTAGGAAGTTATGTGAGAAAGTTAAGAGCGTAACAGAACAGCAAGATACGGCAGAACGCAGTAGGTAATGTGAGAAAGTTAAGAGCGTAACAGCAAGAACACAGTAGGAAGTTATGTGAGAAAGTTAAGAGCGTAACAGCAAGAACGCAGTAGGAAGTTGTGTGAGAAGGTTAAGAGCGTAACAGCAAGAACGCAGTAGGAAGTTATGTGAGAAAGTCAAGAGCGTAACAGCAAGAACGCAGTAGGAAGTTATGTGAGAAAGTTAAGAGCGTAACAGCAAGAACGCAGTAGGAAGTTATGTGAGAAAGTTAAGAGCGTAACAGCAAGAACGTAGTAGGAAGTTATGTGAGAAAGTTAAGAGCATAACAGCAAGAACGTAGTAGGAAATTATGTGAGAAAGTTAAGAGCGTAACAGCAAGAACGTCGTAGGAAGTTATGTGAGAAAGTTAAGAGCGTAACAGCAAGAACGTAGTAGGAAGTTATGTGAGAAAGTTAAGAGCGTAACAGCAAGAACGTAGTAGGAAGTTATGTGAGAAAGTTAAGAGCGT
>Ga0126342_10009943_pt1 | contig 17027 bp, 19 predicted proteins | sample Cyp1metagenome_FD_92528 | JGI IMG/M metagenome (GOLD analysis project Ga0126342, IMG submission 92528) | Coral microbial communities from Lord Howe Island, Old Settlement Bay, Australia - Cyphastrea 1 metagenome | ecosystem: Host-associated > Invertebrates > Cnidaria > Coral ... | reverse complement strand
TTAAAGATGTTTAATGGTGTTTACTGGTGTTTAATGGTGCTTACTGGTGTTTAATGATGTTTAATGGTGTTTAATGGTGTTTAAATGTGTTTACTGGTGTTTAATGGTGTTTAATGGTGTTTAAGTGTGTTTACTGGTGTTTAATGGTGCTTAATGGTGTTTAATGGTGTTTAATTGTGTTTAATGGTGTTTAATGGTGTTTAATGCTGTTTGATGCTGTTTAATGGTGTGATGGTGTTTACTGGTGTTTAATGGTGTTTACTCGTGTTTCATGGTATTTAATGGTGTTTAATGGTGTTTAATGGTGTTTAATGGTGTTTACTGGTGTTTACTGGTGTTTAATGGTGCTTACTGGTGTTTAATGGTGTTTAATGGTGTTTAATGGTGTTGAAAGATGTCTACTAGAGTTTAATGGTGTTTACTGGTGTTTAATGGTGTTTACTGGTGTTTAATGGTGTTTACTGGTGTTTAATGGTGTTTACTGGTGTTTAATGGTGTTTAATGATGTTCTGGTCTTTAATGGTGTTTAATGGTGTTTAATGATGTTTAATGGTGTTTACTGGTGTTTAATGGTGTTTAATCGTTTTTAATGGTGTTTATTTATATTTAATGGTGTTTAATTGTGTTTACTGGTGTTTAATGGTGCTTACTGGTGTTTAATGATGTTTAATGGTGTTTAATGGTGTTTACTACAGTTTAATGTTGTTTACTGGTGTTTAATGGTGTTTACTGGTGTTTAATGGTGCTTACTGGTGTTTAATGATGTTTAATGGTGTTTAATGGTGTTTAAATGTGTTTACTGGTGTTTAATGGTGTTTAATGGTGTTTAATGGTGTTTAAGTGTGTTTACTGGTGTTTAATGGTGCTTAATGGTGTTCAATGGTGTTTAATGGTGCTTACCAATGTTTAATGGTGTTTTCTCGTGTTTAATTGTGTTTAATGGTGTTTAATGGTGTTTACTGGTGTTTAATGGTGTTCAATGGTGTTTAATGGTGTTTAATGGCGTTTAATGGTGTTTAATGGTGGTTAATGGTGTTTACCAATGTTTAATGGTGTTTACTGGTGTTTACTGGTGTGTAATGGTGTTTACTGGTGTTTATTGATTTGAACGTTAAGAATTACCAAATGTCCCCAGCTCCGTTCAACTCTGGCAGTTCCAAATTTTCTTGCCCAATTTCAGCCAAGGTTTATGGATGAAAGAGTCCTTCCGCAGAGCGCACACTGGGCAACGGAACGCTGGATGTTGTTTATGTCCATGTCGTAGATATTTCCCAGAGTAAATTTCAGATGGTGCTTCCCTTAGTCTGCAGCTCTGGAGGCTGGGAAGTTACAGAAGCAAGAGCACATGGAACAGGACTGGACAAATAGTTCACTAGAGTCCGTTTTTGGCACGTACTTGTACAGTAAATAAATGTGTTGTGAATAGCAGCACCGAAACAAGAGAAAGCGTGGAAGAACAATCTCTGCTGGCGAATTACTTGTGCCAAATCTAGGTATATCTAGGTCCCCTGCCAGCTGCAGCCACGCATGATTTGGCATGATCAACTATCTCAGGCCTCACAACTGTGACATCAGGTTTCAGTAGTTGGAAACCAATCCTGGCACAGACTTCGCACAACGGAAGGCTTTAAATACACAACCCGCATCTGCATCATCTGCCACACAGGAAATAAACCAACAGAAACAGTTGGATGGTAGAGCTTCACATAGCTTCGATTTCGAGATCAGTGGTGCGACCCTCCTCCGCAGGACGGTAGGACCCGTAGGACCCGCACCAGATCTCGATGCCATGGAGAACCATGGAGAACCGGATGGTCAGGATATGTCAGGATGGTCATGTTTCCTGCCAAAACATTCAAGTCTTGCATGAAAACATGCAGATGCTGGAACTGTTCAGTGCGGTATGTGTGTTTGTTCTGAGCAAGTGTGTGTGCAAAAATCATGGGCCGAATCTGAGACGCAAGCACAATGCAGCTGAAATATCCCGTACCAGAACCTCAAAACGTCGCAAGCAGATGGACATCAACTTGCGAAGTCAAACAACACATCGTTGAAGCAATGCATCGGACACTTAGCTCTCCGACCCACGTTCAAAAACGACATTCCTGGCCTGGGTGCCCAACTGCTTCCCAACTTTTAGTATGAGGCGACATCAGGCGACATCAAAACTGTTCAAACAAACAAACAAACAAAAACTCAACATTGGACAATGAACATTCATCAATATTCGATATCCACATACCAATTATGAATCCAAATGTTGGACTGGAACCGTAGCCGCCATAGCCACCGTAGCTGAGGTGCCGCAAAGGCATGAAGGACTCCAGTGCCTGTGCCACGGTGTGTGGTCAAAGAGGTGCCGCATGGCATGATGACGCGATATGACGTGCCTGCCCATAGATGTGCGGCGCAGAGAGATGTATTTTGTCCAGACGCCTCAGAGTTGTCAATGCAGAGCTGTAGAGCTGTCGTGGAAATCTGTGGATTATTGGGGGCCAGACAAGGGCGTTTGAGCATAAGCTGTCCTCAACGGATGCGGCCAAAAAAGTTTGCGGTCCACTGCCTTCCATGGCAATCAAATGGCAATCAAATGGCAATCAAATGGCAGAAATGAAGTGAGAAATTAAATAGATGCAGCACGTGCAATGGATAATAACTTTAACGAGACGTGCATTGAATGCATTGAAACAACTGCAGCATCCTCAACGTCTACAGTGTCATCGTGCAAGGTGACGATCTATTGATTCTCATCAACTCCCAGGGAACGAACCAGGGGAATGAAACGATGGCAGATTTTTCGTACCGCACTGTCTAGAGCAAAGACGAAAACAACATCAAGACGAGGTGCAAGACGAGGTGCAAGAAGCCTGTGAGTTCCGTACATGTTCAACAAATTCTGTCTCCAGCCATTCCCTGCGCCCGCCTTAAAGGCGTTGATGCATGCATTGGAACGCAAGGCACCAGATTCCTTGGATGAGTTGCCTCTGTAGATTTCGCCCAGGTTCAATGCACAGCCGTGAAGTTGACAGTTGGGAAGTCGAAATGAAAACCAGTGAAACAGCGTGAAACAGTGTGAAACAGCGTGAAACAGCGTGAAACAGTGTGAAACCCTCAGCTAGACCCAGCTCCGAGTTTCAACGAGCTCCGCAACCATGAGATCATTGCCGGCACTCCGACTGCCAGCCTCACAGTCTTCACACAGCTGATCTGTACTAAACTAAATCCGGTCAAGAGGGTTGATTCCAACCCATGAGAAAACACACAAGACATCATAAAACACAATCACGCATGTCAAGACTCCCTCGTTTACCTCGGACAAATGGTTTTTCATGCTTATTTTCTGATGATTTCTGTGCTTTGTGGATTTTCCAAGCTCTGAGAGGTTTGAGTCTTCACCAACTCAGGTGAAACAGCGACCCCAAACCTGGAAGTTCGATTCATTCGGCGCGGACGGAGCCTCGAAACGGAAGGTGCTTGGAAAGTTGGTCTCAAACTAAATGTGTTTTAATGTGTTTCATCTTTTCTCATACGGGTTTCACATAAGGAAATCTCTCCGACAACAGTTATGTTTTTTTTACTTTTGTGTTATATTATCGTCAAGCTGACAGCGCAATATTCGGCAGCGTTTGGGTATTGCTGCGAGTTCGAAAAGCAGGGACTCGAACTCGTTTTTTCCTCAACTAAAAAAGAATTCGCTAAGTTAGCTACTTAAATGGTACCCAAAAAATCCACTACCCTTGGGGGGTTCGTAATTTAGGGCTGATGTTTACCATCCAGACTAAACCAACTCAGCGTCCATCTCAGCTGCTCTGGAGCTGGGGCCCTGGGGCACCGCACAGCCACAGAATAACCAGCCTCGTCCGCTATACTGCAGAGAGCATATGTTTTCTGTTGTTATTGGCAAACAAACTGCAAAATGTTGCGACATTTTGATCGAAAACAAACGCCTAGGCCCCAAGTATATGAAAGTGTTTTTGGATTCTCAAGAGTTTGCTGCTTCCAACAAGAACAGCATCAAACAGCCAAACTTGTCATGTTTTTCCGAGTCCAAATTCTCATCGCAGTGGCGAAAGGTGGGGCAGATGGTGCCAGCTCCGGATCCAGCTGGTCCAATTGCTCAAAGGTCAGCGGAGGAGCAGAGGGCGCCCAACGCTCGGCGAACGTCCGGCGAACGTCGGCCTCTGGGGCCGGAGCGGCCCGGAAAGATGACTCGGATGGATTTGAAAGACCGGAAATACCCTCTGGTTATGTTAAAATAACTATTGAAAATGGCCATTTCTAGTGGATTTACCCATTGAAAATGGTGATTTCCCATAGTTATGTTAGTTTACCAGAGGGTACTCCTGATTTATCTCATCATTTTCCCATTCAACTTGCCACAACATAAGGTATATATTTTATCTTTAGAATTTAGACAAAGCGAATTCGGGAGTCCATTTAAGGTGTTTTTGGGGGGACAAATTCACCATCCAAAAGATGTCAACATTGTGGGACAAGGGCCGGATCCTTCATGTTTTTGTTGTTGTTGAAAGCATGGTGGCACCAGGGGAATCTGGATTTTTTGCGGCATCACTTTGAACAATGTGACACAAAAAGGAAACACAAAAGACTTTACAAGTCTCCGACCGTTGCAAATTCAAAACGCGAGAATTCAGATAATGTGGGTCAAACAATAATAAATCATCCCCCAAATCACCATTAATATATAGGTGGTACAAACCATTCCCAAATGGGTGGTTTATAGCATTGTTTTACCCACATTACAAAATCATTTTCTGTGTGCAATCGCCTGGGCTCTACCGTTCCCACGCCGCCCTGCAGGAAGCGGGTCATCATCATCTGAGTCTTCAGTCATTGAGAAGAAACCGTCCTCGAATCGGAGAGCATCACACGTTCGAACGTTTGCCACATTATTGATGATTGCACCTTCACTTCTAAGGTTCATGTATGTGTACATATGTAATGTACATATTTGTAATATGTATATATATATATATACAATAATATATTAGATGCATTCCATGACTGAGGGAAAATTCCTGGTGTTACATCTTTGGGGCTGCCATTCTTTGCAACCATGTACAAAATTGTGGTTCAACAAGAAAACGTCCCGCAATGTTGGATGCCTTTTTATTTCAAATTGAGCCATGAATACATCCAAAAAAATTGTTCCACATCTGAGGTCCAAAGAGGTGAATTGAACAACCCAAAAAACGTGTCCAAGCCGTAAAAACATTGTTGTTCTGAGGAACATCACTTCGAGCCTTTGGACTGGGGGAACTACTGCGAGCAGTAGTTGAACCAGTTCGAGCAGTGTTGGAGGGTGCCTGGGCAATTTCTGCATCGAGTACGGAGCAAAGTGCGTAGTTGGTCGAAATATGTGCTGCATCGACCGTGGCACGGCAAAGTGCACACTCCAGTTGGGCACCGGAAAATTCCTTCAAACATAGTTCGCAAATGCTATGACCGCAAGAAAAAACTTTGGGAAGATGTGGCCCTCGAGATCCAGTGTATGGCTCCAGGCATATGGGACACTCCATGGCACGTGAACAAGAAATAAAAACTGGAAAGGACGGAAGGGAAACGAGCTCAAGTAGCAAGTTTCCTTAAGCCACACATGCAATAAATAAGAACATCTATCCCGTCGTTCCCTCCGCACTCACAGTTGCATTTTGACATCGAGTTCCAAAGAGCCACTCAAACCGACGTGTTTCAAAGGCCATCATTCTGAAGATAATCCTAGATACCTCGCCCTTTTTGTAAGATGTCCCAGTTGAATAGCAAAAGAACATATACCGAAACAATTTAACTATTCGTCCTAGGTTTCCCCAGTCAGATGGGCACGGCACCAACAAAATCCGAGTTTAGCCACCAAACACGACTCTTGGAATGCCTCCCTGAAACCAGATTTATATAAATCGTCGAAAACCATCTTTATATTATAATATTTGTTCATTGAAAAGGAAAGAGGGTGGAAAAATTTTACATATCGAAACTTTCAGTTTCGCATTTGATGATGTTAGATTTGGGTTCGAATGGAACCACATAGCCCAAATGCAAAACCTGTTGTGCTAGTAACGTCCATGCTTACTCGCGCCACATCCGCTTTTACCTGTGGGATCCTGCCAGTGCGGACGTTGCGGACATTGCCATAACTTTGGGGACATTGTGTCTTGAAACATTGCACCCTCCAAACAAGTCTGTTCGAACATCATTTTTAATCCCTCTCTAGAAAAGCAGTTCTTGGGTATACCCACTGTCAATTCTACTTAGAATAAGAAAATGCCTTGTTTTTTGGACCCAATACCCCAACCTCTGGGTTCCTTTCCCAGGCAAACGCTTTGCTTCGGATGCTGGAATTCTGCTGTCAGCACAATTCCAAGCATCCGACTGTGGGTGCAGAAATATTGTGCTGAGGGAGGCCAAGGAGAGTTCTGACGCGGGCTGATCATTGATCAGTGGAAAACTATGGCTAATATGAGAGTGGCCGTCATCAATGAGGTGGGTAGCCATTCAACAACCATTTTCATATGGCTGAAGGATTTCACGACCTCACGACATGATCTCAGACATGATGGTAAATAGGAAATGAATGGAAATGACCTAAATGATTCGCAACAAATGGCTTCCGTTCAGTTTGGTGAACAAATCAAATTCAAACTCAGATTCAGTTTGGGTTTGTCTCAAAATCAGGGACAAAAACCATCCAACCTAGGTGTTTCTCTTGGGCAAACCACTGGATTTTGAGGCACCAACTTTCAAAAACTCGCATGTATTCAAACTCTATCGACTTCACCAGGACTTCGCACATTTTTTTATGGTTGGTAGGGGAAATGACGTTTGCTTTTTGGTTCGAGAAGTAGGTCTCCATAAGTTTCCTCGTAATTCCATGACCGGCCTAGCTAGTTTCAGAAACTGTACCAGTCGATAGTCCATTTCAGTATACAGGTATGCCACGTGTGCGACCTCAAACAGTTTGTTGAGTAGGTTTGGCTGGAATAAAAACAAGGGATGTGATGTAAAGCTTACAAGGTGGTGGCCATCTCTGGGCCCACTTTGGAGATCATTTGCCAGAACGTCTGCGTCTCCCACCTTTTCCGTGAATTCAATTCGCCTGTTGGTCAGGCATGTACATATGTACAAAAACCGACTTGTAGAATGTCCTGACCCTGGCATCCTGAAATAAACTGAAACGAAAAAACCGGGCAACAAAATGGTACTGCCTTCATGGACTACAAAAGGAACTCCCTCAAGAAACAGTTGGATATGGCTTGAACATGATTCTTCATAAGAACAAAAAAGTCCAAGCGGAAAAGTAGTGATAGGAAATCATTGTCATGTGACCGGTCACCTAAAATTTGCCTCTGGAATTCCTTAGAACGTGTAGCTTTGTGGACCTCCAGGAACAACCAAAACAGCAGCCTGAATGTTTTGGAATGCTGGGTCTGTGCCATGCCACAAGTGTACCTGCTCAGCTGCCACTACTTATGTGAAACAGTTTCTTTCACCTAGCCATGGCATCCACCTTGGAGATGCGCCATATGCTGGGTCTGCCCGACAGAAACAAGTCCCATGGCAGGTCGGTCTGCCAATCGATTTTTCAACTTCATCCGCCGGTCATGGCAGGTCGGTCTGCCAATCGATTGTTCAAGTTCATTCGCCTGTCATCGGAGACCTGCTGAGCCCCGCTGATTGATTTGTTCCCTGCTGCAACCCCCAAAAAAGATCAAAAAAACAGGTACAACGTTGTAGAAGTCCAGGGACAAAACACAAAACATAGAACATTTTTTTGACAGCTTTTGAACCAATTTGATTTTAAACATCAAATTTCCTAGTTGTTGGTTAGTTGTTTTCATGTTTATTTTTAACCTTCTATCCGGGACAATTCAATGATGATGAGCAAGTAGCTGTCATTTGTTTTTGATGGGCTGTTTCACCACCAACCAGGGTGGCGTGCTCATCCACTTTGCATTACTTCAATGGCAGTCGTCAAAGCTTGGGCGAAGGATGATGAATTTAGGAAAAACCATAAATTTGAGGAACCAACATTTTCAGTTTCCCCTCCAAGAATCTGGAGGATGTTACTCTTTATCCATGTTTTGTTTTTCAGTAGTAGTTTTTTTTTCGACTTTGAAGGGGCTTGGCATGGCTCCAGCAGCCGCTGGAAATCTACTTGGCGGATGCCTAAACTTGGGGAAAACCTTTGTGAAATCTGGATTACCTATTTCTACTTGGGGAAAACTGGGAAATGGATGGAAATGGTGAAAACTGAGAATACTATTTCAAAATTATGATTATACTTGTTGGTGAAAATTGGGAAACTTTGGTGCATGGTTACAATATATGATGTTTTTCAACGATTACATGGTGGAATGCTTGAGGCACTGTGGTTTAAAATGAATCAGGGTTTTACGTTCAGCCAAGAGAATAATGAGTTATTCCTGTATACCTTCCGGTAATCGGACATAGCAATGCATTTTCACCACTTGACATTGGCAAATCATCTCTGAAAACTTAAAAGCGGAATTGCAAGGTTGTATTGTGGCACGGTTGACACAATGGCATAATATGTCAACTCACACCGGCTTGAGATGATAGCATAGTTGAGAAATGAGAGAATCATCATTGATTTTGAAGACTGTTTCAGGGCGGCGTGGCAACCTGGACACAACCCCACCCTTAATGGAAATTAATAGGGGAACCGGGCAAGAAAGCATCGAAATCGGTTTAGTTCTGGCTTGGTAATACTAGTAACGTGAAAGTGACCAGCAAAGTCATGGCGTTAATAGCATGCACAGCATGAGTGACCACTCAGATGCATAAGTGATTTTGCCCTAGATGCTCCATGTTCGAACAAACCCGGGAATTGGTTAGTTCAACCAGGTACCCATGCGATTTTAAGGGATGCTCATTTGTTAGATTTGAGATGGTTTTCAACTCTGACCGATAACCATGATTCAAGAATTGCTTGGGAAACCCCTCAGAGACCGTGCTGTTTGAGGCATCTCCCATTGTTTGGGCTGGGTCATCTCCAAGTTCCGTAGCCAATGTGTCCAGCTCTATGGGGTTCAAATGGGTTCAACATGCTCACGATTTTGCGTCATATCCCAGTGATTACCCATACTTGCTTGCTACCAATAGCATCTACACCTTTGTTGGTTATTTTCTTGTTGCTGTCCAATTTCTTGTGGAACAAATCCCAAATTTTTACGTACATTGTGTTTTTGGCAATTCCGAATCTAATCTGTCCCCGTTCACCCCAGATGCCCACCTAACATTCCATGAACAGGTCGGACTCAGATATAGTGATCTCACAGGTGTCAGGTGGCAACGGATCTGCAATCCTTGGCGTAGCTGAGCTGGTGGCTGGCGGAAGCCAATGCTGTTCATGTTTAGAACTTGCGGAATTGATGATGGAACATACAGATGTCTGCAAAATATGAAATATGCAGCAAACATGTTTACTTTCCACGTTTTGTGAGTTTGGGAAGGTCAAACAAATCTTATACCCATGCGCTGCCCCACCCCAGCCCACTATGGTATCCATTCTCCTTTTGAATGTTCAAATGTTCCAAGACACGGAAAATAATCAAGATACCTAATTCGTGATTGTTAATGGATTAGGAAACCGGAGTCTCATCAGCCGCCCAACATTCAAATGCCGAAACTCTCACTGTTGTCAGCAGCCCTCCACATCTGGCAGTGTCGTCCTTAGCAACCACCAACAGCACTGGGGCTATTCGCGGCAAACCCACTTGTTCCCCAAATCTTTGTATGGGGTTCTTGTTTTTGGTTGTGCACTCCCGCCTTCCCGTGTCACTCCCGCCGCCTCCCGCCGCTCCTTCCTCACGCGCAACTTACTCAAACACAACTTACTCACACACAACTCGTGCACACACAACTTGTTCACACACAACTTGCTCACACACAACTTCTTCACACACAACTTACTCACACACAGCACAACTTGTTCACACACAGCTTGTTCACACACAACTTACTCACACACAACTTGTCCACACCAAGCTTGTTAATTTGTCCACACACAACTTGCTCACACACAACTTGTTCACACACAACTTGCTCACACACAGCTTGTTCACACACAACTTGTCCACGCACAGCTTGTTCACACACAACTTACTCACACACAACTTGCTCACACACAACTTGTCCACACACAACTTGCTCACGCCCAACTTGTCCACACACAACTTACTCACACACAACTTGTTCATACACAACTTGTCCACACACACAACTTACTCACACACAACTTGCTCACACGCAACTTACTCACACACAACTTGCTCACACACAACTTGCTCACACACAACTTGCCCACACACAACTTGCTCACACACAGCTTGTCCACACACAACTTGTCTCCACACAACTTGCTCACAAACAACTTGTCCCTTGTCGGCAGGCCTGGCACTTGGTAACATCGACCTTCACTTTGCGTGGCAGGCGTGGCCCTTGGCGACATGGACGTGCTCTGGGCGCGCTTGGGTCCTTTTGGTCGCCACGGCTGTTTGCGTGGCAGGCGTGGCACTTGGCGACATAGACGGGCATTCTGCGTGGCAGGTGCGGCACTTGGCGACATCGACGTGCATTCCGCGTGGCGGGCGTAGCACTTGGTAACATCGGGCTTCACTTTGCGCAGTGGTGTGTCACATTTAGTCATCGACCTTCACTTCGTGTGGCAGGTGTGGCACGCCAGGACATCCATGTGAACTTTGTGTGGCAGGGGTGGAAGTTAGTGACACAAAAATCTCATTTCGCATGGAATTTCATTCTGCGTGGTAAAAGTGGCGCTCGGTGACACCTGTCACTTAGTTGCATTTACTTGATGTATGTTTTGCAAGCAGTTGGGCTTTCTTCACGCTTGCGTGTTGACATGTGTTGGCAGCCATTTCTCACGTTGTACTGTTTCTGTGCTCTTCGACCCAGGCACGGACATGTTCATTCATTCGCTTCGTTTACTGATTTGTTGTGTGTTCATTTGTGTGTGAGCAAATGTCTTGCACCGTTCTTGACCCTGCCGATCTGTTTGCGATTGACACGCCGTGTGAAGATTGCAGATGCACAAGCTTTGGCTATTATAGCTAATTGTTGTGTGTTCATGTGTGTGTGTGAGCACATGTCTTGCATCGTTCTTGACCTTGCTGGCCTGCTTGCGATTGAAACGCCGTGTGAAGAGCGCATTTTCACAAGGACATGGGTATGAAATTGCAATGACACAGTTGCTTTTGCAGCAGCGGATGCTGCGTCACGTGTTACCGTTTAATTGTTTGGCTTCTGGAGTGGAGGTAGCAAAAATATATGTCTGCCGCCTTGATGGGAAGTTAGGGTCTCAGATGCAGCAGTGCCGAGAGGTGCAGTTGATTCAGAGTGTGACGCGTGATTTGATTGTGGATCATCGTTTCCGGAAGTCCTCAGATGTCTACCTGGCTTTTGGCATGAAACAAGTGGACATGCTTTTGTTCAGAGTTTGTCACAATCTGGTTCACCAGCAGTGATTCGCAGGGCACAGGGCACAGGGCATAATTTGTTTGTAGCTAATCTTTTCGGTAGCTCTCCAGATGTTTGCCTGGCTTCGTACGTCACAATCTGGTCCGGCCCTATAGGTAGCTCGCAACCGCATCTTCGCTTGCAGCCTCATGGCCTTATGCCGTGAGAGTTGTGCACACGGCCTTGTGCCTCTGGAGCTTGGCAGCGTGACACACTTTGAAATCTTTCCGACTCCGCGTAATTTTTGGATGGAACCGAACCGTGTCCTTCCAAGATCCTCTGCAGGAGTGTACGATGTCGTTCTCCATCTGTTGGGACTGCCGCCAGCTGACCAGATGGTTTGGAATTGTGTGGATGACAGCCGAGACTGTTATGTGCTTCAGAGGTACAAACTGTGTTGCAGGTGGTTTCAGGTAAGAGACAACGACGCCTTTGAGAATTTGCATTCAGAAACTGTCGCTTGGACTCGGAACTTTCTGATCCTTCCAATTGGGCCCCATGTGCCCATTGCAAATGCCTTAGGCAATATTTACAAGCCAATGGAGGAGAATGGCTGCATGCGGATTACCTGTTGGCTGATTTCTTTGGTCCAACCATGAACGCCTATTTGTCCGTTCTGAGTCAGCAATGGAACGCTGCATCGCCAAGCGCGTTGCAGGATTGCTTTCTCTCTTTAATGCTTCTCTGTCAGCGATCCCAAGAGAGCAAATTGACCTGGACGCAAAACTTTCTACCGTGGGAGCTTTGTTATGACGTCTTCAAAAGACGTTGGTACTGGATTGACGTGACCGATTTGGAGATGAAATGCGCACGGGTTCCAAAGGTGCTCAGCAAGTCCCTTTACAGCTGAATACTTGCTTGTGATCTGTCAGAAAGCAGCGCGCTTGCTCGCAAAAAAAACTTGAAAAGGCGGCGACCAGACCACAGCGATGTGCAGGGTGCCTTTGACCAATGAGAAAGATGGTTGTCGCTGATGCCTGTTTTCTTGACTCGCGATGAGCAAAAGAACCTATCATTGATCTGGATGCCGTCGAAGCCGAGTTTCGGCAGCTGCACAGTTGATGTGGCGTCTGCTGATCCTGTGGCATGGATTGATGCGCCGTGCGAAGATCCAGCTGCTGAACACAGAAATGCGGTCTAAAGTATGCTTTGGCACCGAAACATACTCAGCCAAAGGTTTTCGATGCGGAAAGAAGAAACAGCACTTGACGCATTGTTGTCTTAACATGCGCGGCTCAGAAAACATTGCATGCAATCAGGTTCAAGTATGATTGTGCTAATAGCATTCACATTGTGCTAGCACTCAAACATATTCATTCGCAGACGCTGGTGTGGGCCCGCACGAGCCAAGGTCTTTGATTGCATTGCTGCATTTGCCAGTCACCCTGCCTGGGTTTCGTGTTTATGATTGTTTATCGTTCTCTGCATTTGACACCTGCAGGTGCACTTTGATAGTGTTACCCATGATGTGGATCACTTTCTTTTCGTCTTTTCAATTGCATGCAGTCACGCCTGTTGAGCAGCAGATATTTAGGAACCAGCTGCAGTATTTCCAGTCGTGAACCAGCGAAATCATCAAGCAGAACAAACTCAGACATTTAGATATACTGAACAGTTTCATCTGGCGCCGTGTGGGGAGGTAGCCGGAAAGTATGTCGAAAGCACTTACCGCTGTCTTTCACTGAGTAAGTATAACTGGATTGCCACTAGAAAACATGCAGATGAACTGGCTGGAAGTGGTAAATCAAAGTAAGTGGACACACGCCCACACACGCCCAAGTTATTCATCGGATGGGCGCTGCCAGCAGCAGCACCATGGATGTGACCTGCTTGAAGCCATCTGAGCACCGTGGCGACCAGAACACAGCAAGAGGTGAAGCCGAGGAAGGCGGCCCAGGTTGCGGCCACGCCGACTGGTGGCAAGAAAGGTAAAGGAGGCAAAGGTGGCAAGGCAAGTGCGGACCAGGCCCCGACTCGGAAGCTGGAAGCGCATCTGGCTGCAACCGAGAGCTTGACGGAAGTCCTGTTCGTGGAAGCTTGGGGCGAGATCGGAGACCAGCTTGCGCAGACGTGCACCGTGGGAGATGTCGTGGCTATTCAAGGCGGTTCCTTCGTAGCGACTCCGGCGCAGTACTCCGCTTCACGCCTACATTACCACCTGCGGCTGAGAGGACCTTTGGGCCTTCAAGTCCTGGTGCAGAAGTTGGAGCAGGCTCCTTGGCAGGGACTTCCAGCACTGCATCCGCTGGTGCCGTTGCAGGCGCTCAGTCGAATGAAGGATCGACAACAGATCTGTGTGGCTGTGAGCGTGGTGGAGAATCCCGGTGCTGTCGAATGACGAACAAAAGATGGCCCGGCAATGGTGTGCAATGCCATTGCGCAGCAGGGCGCAACCCGCGTCAGGTGCTTTTTTCTGGCATGAGCAAGCGCAGGAATTGGCGGAGCAGCAGCCGGGCGCTTGTCTCATGCTCCATCAGGTTCTGATTAGCAAACGCAAGGATGAGAACTCACGGGAAATCTGCAGCTGGCGTAGGACAACCATTCTGCCGTGTTCACCGGAAATGGCCACAGTGCTGTACCTGAGCTGCAGTGCATGCATCTTTTTTGGACGACTATTCGATTTTGTGACGCTTTTAACTCTGGGTGGGGCTGGACGTTGACTTGCCGTGAGCAAAAGGCGTTCTTGTTTTCCTCCGTCAGGTTGTATGTGGCAGTTCCGAAAAATCCACTCCATGATCTGTCCATCCATACCTGGCCCCTACAAGTAGGGGCAACAATGCCCAGTTTCAGTACACCGATACAACAAGCAGGGGAGGTAGCATGACACCATACATATGCATTCTTGTTTGTGTCATGAGTCTGAAAATATCTTGGCTTTCCTGTCAAAGGAATCTTCCAAATTCGACGCCCTTCAGTTTCATGTGAAAAACTTTAGAATACACGCAAGAGGAAAAGAGGCAGCAACAATGGCTTTTGTCAGTGTGTACAACGCAGATTCAACCACCTAATCCTGATTTGAAGGACACTTCTGCTCCAGTCGTAGCTTCACTTCTTGTACAAACGGATGCGAATTTCGGAGTTGACATGCTAACTGGTACATGGGTTGAATCCACTGAGCCCTCTCTCTACTGAGCGAGAAAGCTTTTCTTTGACCCAATCATAATCCGGAACTGTCATCTGACCCGAAGCAGAATTATTTTGTATCCAGGCGGACAAACTTGGGTGGCCATCGCCGCAAGGTTTTTGTGAAACAAATCATCTTTTGCTGGAAGCAACTCATCTCCATCCTTTTCAGGCACATTGCAAGTCGTCCGATTTAACGTAACTAAAGGTCCAGGGGCGTAGCTTTTGCAACTGCTCCCTCAATGTGCAATTTTGGTATCCAAGTGAAATTTCCTGGGGGAGGTGACAGGGGTCATGAATGCTTCACATCTTCGCGACCCTTCTGCTGAGGAACCATGGCCCATGCTGGTAAATAAGGTTGAAAAGCAGAACCAGAAAACTCTTCAGCATAGCTGGAGTGTCCACGTCGATTACTAGTACCTCTATCTCTGGCAAAAGTCCTTTGGAGTCACGATGATGCCTAGTGCGTCTTAGGTAACCTTCGATCCTGAGATCTGTGTGGCCGCCGTTTGAGAACCGACCTAGACCGCGCTCGATGTGTAGAGCCCGGCCTTGCACAAGATCCGCTGGAATGAGGAAAATGTCTCTGGGTTCCAGGTCTTGGAAGCGGTGGCAGATTTTTGCCATTCTTGCCTGGGCTTGTAAGATCATCACCCACCTGTCTGGATACACTGGATCTTGATCTGCGTAAAGGAGACGGATCACGATTGTGAATAAGACGTTGCGCGTCTTCAATACGATGTCTGGAGACACATAGAACATTGGCAGGGTGCCCAAGAGGAATAGTTACAGCTTGCAAGTCTCGTGAAGGCTGCATGTCCCTGTCAATATGTTCCGACATACCGCTCTGTTGTTGTCCTGTCGATGTCAATGCATGTCGCATCCACTCTGTAGAGCTGCTCCAGCACCACCAAAACAGATAATGAAATTATGCGGAGATGACATGTCGAATTCGAAAATATTCGAAAATGCTAGGTTCAGAATCAGAACAACAAAGGAGCATGAACACATGCAATACAAACAGAGATCTCTGAATATTTAGTTCGCAGTCATTTTTTCGATATCATGTGCTACGAATGAAATTTGAAACCTGTCATATACAAAACATGCTGCAACGGAACCCTGTCAGTTGGTCAAGAAATTATTTGCGGAAAACGGGAAGCGGCACAATCAAAGTCAAGCAACTCAGTCACATTTTGGGACGAACATGCTGACAAGCGACTCAAGTGCATCACTGAGCAAGATTTCTTGTAGTAGAAACAAGTAGCGCGCGAATGCGCAGAAAAGAAAAACGCATTTGACGCCAAACCAACCTATACACCTGCCGATTTGGAAACAATCACATGTTTAATAAAGATATGCGAAAAGAGTCTAGAGCTGTACTATTGCAGCGGCTGCGGTGTTATCAGGAACTTGCCCTTTGTAACTTTGCAACACTTGTCATTCAAGCTTCCTTTTTGTGTTTTCAGTTTATGTACACACCAGACAAGAACGCCGTTGTAGACGTGGAATCACTGGTGACAATGAGCAACTACCCTCTCCGAAGAACCAAGCAACCTTGCAACGGGAAAAACGGGGGACGAACCCTTTCCGTGGAATCCCTGACTAGATCAGGCCCGGTGCTGTTCCAAGCTTTGGGTCTTTCGGTCTTTCTTGTTGCGTAAAGAAGAGCAGTGCTACGGGAAAAACGGTGGGGCAGACCCTTTCCGTGGAATCCCTGTAAAAACAGGCCCGCATACTGTGGAATCTCCGATAACCGCTACTACGGCGGTGGAATCGCCTGGCGCCCCAGGTCACGGCCAGCTCTTTGTCAGAACTCTGACCGGTACACGCTGGTATCCCAGTCACCTTCAGATGAAGGATCAGGGTCGCAAATTGAGCTGCAAAAATGACAGGCTTCAGCAGTTCCTCTGTTTGCTTGTTCTTCTGCTTGATACTTACTTCCTTGAAAAAACGTTACTGCACTTCATGAAAAAGATTGCGGTGAGACCAAGTAAGCTCCAACACTCGGAAATACACACTGCATGTGCTGGCCTGTACAGTATGACTAAGTCGCCTTCGGTGTCAGGGACACGAGCAAGTGCAGCTGACCTGATCTACCTAAACAGCCTGACTGCAACAGCTTGATTGACAGTTTCATCAGAAAGGCGTCCCTTTCTGGTGTCACAGATCAAAGCAAGCATCTTTGTTAGTGCCAGACTTGCAATGATCCCTGGCACCCCCTGCATGTTCAAAAATTGAAAACATCCTAGCTAAAATCGCTGCGTGGGAGGGGACCCGGATCATTTTGAAACACCGGATAAGGCTCATTTTGAAACACAGAGGATAAGGATCATTTCGAAACACAAAAGCCCCGGATAAGGATCATTTTGAAACACATCCAAGATACT
>Ga0126342_10009942_pt1 | contig 17027 bp, 17 predicted proteins | sample Cyp1metagenome_FD_92528 | JGI IMG/M metagenome (GOLD analysis project Ga0126342, IMG submission 92528) | Coral microbial communities from Lord Howe Island, Old Settlement Bay, Australia - Cyphastrea 1 metagenome | ecosystem: Host-associated > Invertebrates > Cnidaria > Coral ... | reverse complement strand
TTGTTACAACATCGATCCAGTAGTTTAATTATCTGTTTCCCAATGGCACACCTAGTGCCAAATAAGTCGTGCAAAGCATCCCTGACCCAGTGTACCCCTGTGTTGTGTGCCCTGCAATGGACACTCAAACAATAAGAAGGTTTATGACTACAAATGGTAGGTTCATGTTGGTGAAATTCAGCGTGCCTATGCGTTTTGTGGTCTTACAAAAAGCAATGACCCAATGGAATGATAATGTCATATATATATATATATTTCTTTTATACAGGCAACGCAACATTTAAGCAACACGACCCCTAAGTGTTTTCATGCAAACACCAACCTAAACGCAAAATTCGCAAAATAAGGGGTCAAAAACAAAACATCATCACAAATCCTGCGTTCAGCTTGCGGGAAGCCCAAAAGAGACGACTTCTGCAAGACACTGTTCCGCAGCTGATTTCTTGAAAACAACACAAAAAGAGACGACTTTAGCAGTTCCCTGTACACGCTGAATTCAAACAACTACAAGAACATATGGTAAATAAACAGATTATAAACAGATTCTACACAAGGCAACGCAATCGGCCGATAGTTCTCCTGACGAATTCCAGTAGGACCTGAATGCCTCGCTAGGATTTCTCTGGCCTTGACCCAACATGATGCAGGTGTGATGAAAGATCTTGAAAGCTGGATGCGGTCAAGACATGACAGCAAAACTGCAGAATCTCCAGGCTGGAACTCTGGATATCTATTGACCCCGTCTTTGCTCAGGCAGTGAAACTGAAGACGGACAAATGGAGGACAAAGTGTCAGCAAGTTTCAAATTTTCACAGAGCAATGGCATGAGGGCTGTTTTCCTAAGGTATCCTAAGGTCCCTACAGTCAGTGTTCCAGCTTCGGCAGCTTGTCGGAGCTTAGTGAGTGCAGGATCCTGCTACTGTCTATCATGGAGAACAGCCCGCAGATCGTGGTTATTGGGAGAACTCAAGAGATGGGTTGAATGAGCACCGTTATCAAAGCGTTTTTTGAGCTCCCGATTGCCACAGATTCTTGGCAGCGCTGTCCAAGAAAATGTGCAAACGCCCGACATTGCACGACCCATTGACCCAGTCCGGATCTGGTAGTTCCTTCACCTGCCCGCTATGGCCACTATGGCCAACTGCCACGGTGACCACAGCACACTGACCACAGCGGAATCTGCACTCGACAGCCTCTGACTCGGACTCTGATTCTTCGACTACCTGGCACATGGCATGGCTGTGCTACAGAGATTTTAAGCTACAAGTACCAAATTCAAAGCGTCCTAAAGCCCTGTCCATTGGCGTGTGGTCCATACCATTGCACTGTCTGCTTTCCCATTAGGCAACCCTAATTCCAACTCTCCCTACTCACTTTTGAAGAGGCTCTTTGCCTCTTCTTCTTCCTCCTCTTCAGGCTCAACAGGCTTCTTGGACCTGCTAGATTCTGCTAGATTCGAAGAGTTGCAGTATCACAGCGCCGTTGAGATTGAAACGAAATCGCACAGCTCCCCTCAAACCGAGTTTGCGTACACAATATATACATATACTACATATACTACATATACATACCGTATCATACCGTATATTGCTGTATGCTGCCACATGCTACCATTGCCATCGCAGTAGTTGTATCATGTTGTATCCATTCTTTCTTCTAAGCGCGTCATCCTGCAATGCAAGAAAAACAGCTACGGATGCGCCTTGCGAGGTGCCACGCCTCAAGTCACCAATTTCCACTCTGTTCCATTCCGTTCCCAGTTCAAATAGTCCAACCATGTCCAACCAGTTTGGATCATGGGATGTTTCGAGACGTTTCGAGATGTTTCGTGTTGCATCCCGCTGCCGATGTCAAATTGGGTCCGGTTTCTACGATCCCAACGTAGATTCCGCCAATGGCACCACCCAAGAAAATTGCGCCACCAGCCACCTAGGAAAACGTCGCAATTCACAAGCTCGCCATGCAATACTCCATGTGCAGGTCTGCTTCTTCCAACGTTTTTTTGTTGACTGGGTTCAGTCTTGGGCTTCGGCAAGTGCAATAATTGCAGGCAAACCAAGACCTGTGTCCTCCTCGATCTCTGGCGGAGGAGGGCTAGTTGTATTCGGAGGCACCTGCGCTACAATTGAAATTGAAACTAGGTTCGCATCACTTGATCCGTGCTTGCATGATGATATGATTGGTTTCACCATCTTTGGAATTGCACCTCCCTCACAACTCTGTACAAGGCAGCAAAGTAGCCGTAGCTGCGACTGGATTGACAAATCCTCAGGGTGAAAATCAACCTGACAAAAATAAACAAAAACCCTCAAGGGTCCACCTTGAATAGAACATCACATGGAGCCATTCCAAGCACCACGCATTTGGGTGGACGTATTGGTGACAGCGTTCTTCGAAGACACCCCCGTGGTTGACCTGCGGCTACGGTAGCTACGCACAACCACTGCACTAATACTGCACTCAAGTGGCTCGTGCGTCAAATCTGAGCAGCCAGCCATGCGCCCAAACCTTGAACCCACCCAAATGGATCCAAAACGGAAAAACCAATGAATTATTAAGAAGGAACATGATGAAAATATATGAAATATATGAAAATAATTGAAAATATATGAAAATGTGTTTTGAAGATTTTTAAAGTCCAAATTGGTCCTCACAGATTCTCACAACTCATTTCTTGAGAATGCTTGGTTTATTTTCTCCTGTCATGGCTCTCTAGTATGTCACACACCGCGCATGTCTGTGCAGAGCAAAGCACATATCTACACTTCCTCTAGTATCTATTTGATTCTATTTGTGTTTCTCTGGCACACGACAATAATCCGAACAAACATGTGCAAGTGCAACTTCATGAGCAGCTTGGATCATGATGCTGCCCAAATCCAGCATGATCTGAGACTGGCATCAACGACAGGGTTTGTGAATTGGGGGGACCCACTGGTGAATTGGCAAAACGCAGTCTTCAAAGTGGTTCCTTCCGTTCCTTTGAGTTGCAGGCCGTCGTCGAAAACTGCACACATGTGGTCGACAAGGTAACCTTAGCCGCTGGCAGGCATGGAGCTCATCTTGGATACATGTTGCGGCGTTCACTACTTTTTAATTTAGCTTAGCACAATGGTGGGTGCTAGAAATGATGGCAACTAAGTTAGCTGAAATTAGCTGCATGACTGTTTGATCTTTTCCTTTCAGCATCTTTCAGCATTTTTCAACCCTTTTCTGCCCTTTTCATCCCTTTTCCATCTGTGTCCTTCCAAAGGCTTAAGGCCAAGGCCAGGCTGCACGCCCTGTGGCTGGTCAATGTCTAGCACAATTTCCACTGGTCGTGCCAGTCCTGTGGTGCGCAGGATCGTGCAGCCCATGTTTCACCAATGCACAGTTCCAGTATGCTCTAAAACAATTTCTAGAGCTAAGGTCCTTAGACATCCTTAGGCCTATTGATGACCTATTGATGACCTATTGATATGAGATCATTTTAGTCGATTTTAGTCGGATTCCCTGAGTTCAAGCTGCGTACCTTGTGTGAACACCGGCTCCCCACAACGACGCAAGAGCAGGCCCTGCATCGTCAACGAATGGATCCCGCGCCATGCTGCGCCAAATCCCGATTTGTTGAACTTGGACCCTACACGCCATAGCACCATCAACACCAAAGCTGAAGGAAATGCTTGCTTGAATATGCCATAATATGCCTGACACCACTTTTCCTGTCCAATATATTCCAATATAAACAGGCTTTCATATGGAACCTTGATAGAGGTGTTGGGGAGGAAGAAGTCTGTGACACCTGGACACATCTGGACACTGACAGGTGCCAAACAACAAAAAAAAAGTGGAGAGCCCGTTTATTCCATGTTGATTCAATTATCTAAGGCAACGACCAAAGCCTCGAGGTGCTGCAAAGTGTGGGTTAAGAGTGTACCTCGAAAGTCGAGGAAAGCACCGAGATGAAAGCTTTGATAAGTCGTTGTAAAGTGTTAGTTCTGGCTTTTGGTGGTGCAGATCTTGCTGCAAAGTCAAGCTCGCAGCAGGCTCACCACTCAGTAAGTTGAACTTCTGTCTCGGCACAGTTTTGCAAGCCCTGTCCACCAGCGACGTCCCTGGCGATTTGAGATTTGATCTGAATTGAGGAAGCTTTCCAAACCGACCCCAAGTTCGCCGAAATCGTGAGATTTGTATAGATTTGTCCTATGAAAGGATCAGATTTTTCAAGTTGCCCATTCTGCCCATTAGGCCTTGGGATCAGTAGACCAGGTAATCGAATGTTGCCTTGGCGGACACGTGCAGTCACCAAGGATGTGATGTTCACGGCACAGGGTGTGTCATGGCCAGGACCACCGCCACAACAAAAACCATCAAAAACCACCACAAGCATGCCTACATCATGCCCTTTGAAAATGGTTATAGATGGTTATGGCATGTTCTGGTCATTTTTTTCTTCCGCCTTTGTTTGTGATTTGACGCGTGAGACTCGTTCGCTAGATTGGGCACAGCTGAGACGCTGCCTTTGCCTCCTTTGGCATGGCGAAGCATCACCAGTGCTACATTAACATAATTTGCGCTGCTTCCACGAGCACCGGAGTGAGCTTCACAACTTGGTGTCATGAATGACAACATATGGCAACTTTTGATGACCTGTTTGCATCCGGGCTAAGAGGGCTGCATCAAGAAACGGTTTCTCCAGCTAAGCGCAAACTGGGTAGAAGTACATGACATGCAAGGACATGTGCCTTGCGTGAGACTTGGTGCTTCTGAAAACTTTTAGCCTTTGCTTCTCCGGCTTTTGGCCGACCAGTCTATAGTCAATTCTCTGAAGATGTGTTCGTTTGTAAAATGTGACATGGCAAAATAAGAATTTCATAGAACTCATTTAAACCAGTACTAATTTGGAATAAAATTCAAAGAAACGTCTTGCCTGCTTCAATGCTGTGAACCTAGCAGTAGCATGCTCTTGCATGCTCACTCGGTGCTGCTCACTGACTCAACCGGTCCACCAAACCAAGAGCCTAGTTCCCAGCCCTCTTCAATGGAAATGGAGCACCACTTTTCTCTTTCCAAAGTAGACTTAACAAGGATTGAGAGTGCATGCTGCAAATTTAAACCAGCATGTATGAAGGAACAAAAAACTGTTATAAATACCATAAAGTAAGCGCATTGTATACTCCCACATATACAAACGTGTGTGTGTGTGTGATGTGTGTGTGTGTACTTCAGACCTAGATATATAATATAAGGTAATATACGTGCATATTATCTAGAGGTTATGACCTATCATTCTCCAAACATTGCTCAATCAGAGAAGTGTGCTGTGACCATGGGTTAGCAGCTATAATGCCTTCAAGCCACAGGGACAGGATCATTTGTACACAAGCCTTCTGCGCATGCTGGCCATCTGCGGTTTTAACAACTGTAGTTGACCTTACTTCACCAATTCGATGAATATGAACATGTCACATCTGGCGGTACGCCGCATGGACATAATGTACAATATCATGGACCTTGTCACCTTGTCAAGCATTGCAATTTCATGTCAGTCGCAAACATGTCTCCGCGACAGCAGTGCAGTTTCAGCAACTTTTTGTGTGTCAAGTGGCGAGGTCTCAGTTGTGTTCTCTATAGTCGTACTTGGTGGAGCAGTTGTTGTCGATTCAGTTGTGTTTGGGGCCTCGCTGAACCCCCACAGCTGCAGTATCACTCCCACAAGAACAAGTTGCGAAGCAACGCGTCGTAGGTTCTGGCACAAAACGAGAGCCAGCACTCACACCTGTCTCTCACACTCCTCTCTCATACAAGTATATACCCATCTTATTGATTCTTATAGGGTCTCCCTGTCCTTAGTGTGGCTCAGCAATTGTGAAAAACTTCCATGACTTCACAGTATCTGTTGCAATGTTGCAACTAGGCTGCTGCAGTAGTGGGTTCCTTGGCGCCGCGTCCACGTGTGTGGGATGTACACGAGCGTGCTGTGGGTTCACAAGCTCTTGCGAAGGCATGAGATGACATGACAAACATAACATGACATGACATGAAGGCCACTGTGAGAGTTACTAAAGCAGCATGGTGTTCCCAGCGCATCTAGCACGTTCAGAAACTTGATGAATTCTACAATTACTCCTACAGTAGTAGTTACTGTTATATAATGTTATATATCTTTCCTCGCAAGAGCACTCCCCTGAGCACATTCACTGATGATGCTTTCATGAGTTTAACTTGAGATGGCTTAAGGATGCTACAAGATGCTACAAAATGATGCAAGATGTCAATGATGCTACAAGGCCATGCAGGCTCGGATCTGTGGTGCTTGGAACTTGCATGTCGTAGAACATATCCTGCCGTCCCGCAGAGGTGACAAAAAAATGCATCCTGAAATGAAAATCTCCGGAGAGTCTGTTTGCAAGAGGTAAGGGCTACGTACGTACAGAAACAACATTAAACAACAGGAAACAGCCAGCACAAATTGCAGCACAACACGGTCCGTTGTAATAGGTGGGCACGAACACTTCCGTTCATAGCCTAAGCCACATGGATGGGAAGCCCCCAATCCGGATGGATCCGGGCAAAACTGATCGAATTCCAAGCTGTGACAAGCAGCAACTTCCATAGCCTTCGAAGGGGAACCAGTATCCCTCACCTGCCCGCTGGAGTGCCACATGCAATATGTATCAAAATGTATCAAATATGTATCATGTATCAATATGTCACAATCATTCACAATCAAAATCAAAGATCAAGAAACATCAACAACCATCAATAATCATCAACAAACATTAACAAACAAAGAAAAACAGACCACCCCAATTCAGTATCCATGGACGGTAGAAGCATGGGCCGAAGCATGAGGCCTGCGCAAAGGATCTTCAGGGGGTAGAGCAGCGAGCAAATGTAATGGATCCCCCATCTAACTTATCTAACTTCTACTGTAATGGATTCTACTTGATACTGCACATAAACTTGAAGCGGCACAGAGCGGGAGGGAATATTCTGCCATTCATCTTGGAATCCTGTTGACATCTGCGCATCTGCAAATTCCACGTGTTGATATATGTTGGATATTGTCATTCTAATATATTCTAGTCCAGTTATATCTAATTAATATTAATTAATTCTAGCTATGTTCTTATGTGCGAATCATGTTGCTCTGAATCCATGGAGGGCGTGAGCATGCGTGAGCCACAAAAATGACACCTCGACGTCTCCAGTTGCAAATCACTGGTCCAACCAGGTCAGTGCAAACGTGGAAGTGCACCTCAGTGCCGTGTGACAGCGAAAATCTGTGGGACGCCAAGGTGGAACAATCAAGGAGGAAACAGGCAGGAGCACAAAACAAAGTACAAAACATGTACAAACACGTCCAGCCCGCCCAGTTTTGTCAAATCACAGCTCCGTTCATCTCGTAGACACCAACGCTGTCCAGAACAAGTTCGGTTGAGGTGGTTGTGGTGGTCGTAGTGGTGGTATCCTCCGTAGTCATCCGCAGCTGCAAGTCTTTGATTTTGAAAGGCCACAGTTGAATTTGTGGATTTACCTGATTGTTTATGCAAATTCTTCTGATCAGGGTAAGTAACGTCTTGCTTGCGTATTCCGAACATCGGCAAATCATATTATAATAAAATATCTTATGTCTTATACTATCTATATATATATGTATCATTATATCTATATTATATACATATAATTATATGAATTATCAATAATATTCAATAATTATCTGCCAGGAGGCTGTGATGCATTCTTTTGGCCTTGGATGCGCAGGGGTCTAATTCCCAACCGAATCCACGAGCCAAGCTGGATGTGGAGGCTCTACCACAAGCACTGAGCAGCCGACTAGTGACTAGTGGTCAATTACTCAACCAAAACGACGAGAGTGCAGCAAAAAAATACGTATATAATACGTATATAATACTACGTGTATATATATATAAACATATATAAACAATATTAGAACACGTTCATGGCTCTGTCTTAAATTTGGCTTCTTCAAAATCTCGTGCTTGATCGTAATTTTTGCCATTCATTATGAATTCTTGATGTTTTGGGCATCCCCCGCCCTAAGCCCGTTCAGTTTTCGACCCAGGCACCCACCAGCAATGGCCAAGGATTCAGTCGTGTAGTAATCTTTGCCCGCAAGGGTCAGTCGAATCTGATGCTGTGGGTTGCCAGCTTTCCATGCCTAGGATGAAAAAGACTTTGCAACAAATACCAAATCATAACAAAACAATACAAAACATGATACATATATTCACACACCCACTTGACATCAACTTCAAGAAACTGCCTTCTCAACATGCCTCAGGTAGACTCTGTAAATCTCTGTTATTTAATTGACGAGTGGCCGGACATCTGCACAACGCCGCAGCACCTGGGCATTGCAATTATTTTGCAACTATAGAAGAACTAGGAAGCAAAGGACATCACCCGCTATCCGATTACAAGAAGCTGCGACACGCAATACACAGAACCTTTACATATGCAGGTGCGACCATTTGCGCATATTTATTCGTATACGTATGGACAATGTCCTGCTGCCTCACTGCAGCTAAGGAACAAGTCCCGGTTCCTCCAAATTTCACCCAGTCCAAACTCAGTGGGCCCTTCCAGTAGCACTCCATGGAAGTAGGAGGGTCCTGTGCAGCACAAGACCTACTGATTCATCTGTTTGAAATTTGTTTCAAGAGACGAAGTGTCCTCCACAAAAATGTCACGACAGACCTGAAATACAACCTCCCCTCCAATCCTGAGACAGCAAGCAAACAGCGGACACTCGGGAGAGCTGTACCACCGCACCCTCACCGTACCATTCTGCAAACACATCAAATTTGTACAATAAATGCAGCTGCACGATGTTACATTCATAGAATTTATATATATATATATATGTGATTTTACGGAATTTTACTGCAGTAGCATCCTCCTTGAAATCGATGATAATCAATGTATATGTTAAACTTAGGAACTCAGCTGCTCCCACATACTGCCCAGTGGTTGTCATTGTGGTGGAGGTCATTGTGTGAGTCTCAGGCAGGCAATACCTCAGCAGCTCAGCACAGAAACCATCAGTGAACCATCAGAACCCAACAATTGACCCAACAATTGCAGGACTCTTTGGAGAGACTCAAGGTTTTATAAAATGTTTAACATTTCTTTGGAGATTCTCGGAGCTTTCGTTCAAAATAACACCTTCATTCACTTGAAACCTTCAACGAAGGGAACCTGCGATGGTTGGTGTTTTAAGATGCTCCAAGAACGTAACTACTGCCGAGGAACTTGTAACCGACTGCCCATGCCTCAATTTCGGTGGTAATGTACTCCACTCCTTCGATAATCATCCGGGTCTCAATCACTAAAGTTGTTGTGGTTATAGAAGTTGTAGTCGTGGAGATGGTAGTTGTGGAAGAGGTGGTTTGGGTGACTGAAGTGGTTGTCCCTGTTCGTGTTGTGGTCGATGTCATCGTCATGGTAGTGGAAGTCGGTGGCGTGTACAGGGCCTACAAGGGGCAAACAGCTTGACAAGGAACCCAGAATATCCAACGTGCATGAAATAGACTATTAATATCATGATCTATCATGACTATGCACGCCAATCTTTACAAAACCTTCACCCGCACAGCAGGACTTTCGCTTCCGCGGGCTTATGCCATGTCTGGTTCTCTAGTACGTCCAGTATGTCTACTAGTTTCCTGGGCAACTCCAACTCACGACAATAAACATAGCAACAGAATGAAAAGGATACACCTTTTCCACCAGCAGTAGTGACCATACCTGACCATATCTGACCATCAATCACGCACACACGCACACACACATATATATATATGTATATATATATAATTATATATATACGTATATGTGTGTGCCCAACGAAGCCTCATTCTCAATGGTGACCACCACGTCCATGCCAAGTTGTTGCCCGAGTTGTGCCGCCAACCTGGTGGAGTCAGGAACTGGCAAAGGCATGGCCAACGGATCGGCTGCGAGCATTTTCATCTCAACCACCACCTGCTGAGCAGCCAGGCTGGTTGCCTGTGTCACTGCCTGGGCAGGCGGACAGGCATCAGCATCGCCGGATCAGCATGGAACTGAGATTTTGAAAGAGCCCTGCAAGGATGCGACATATTATGATCGATCGAAGTTTAGAAATCGCGAAACAATCTGTTTTTCCGATGATTTGTGGCTCCGGAGGGTCGAAAAGTGGGCTCGCTAAAGCGGCGGGTGCGGAGCCATCTGGCCAGATGAGAGATGAAAAATTTTACGCCGTTGTGGCGTGAAGCATATTTCGAAAGTCAAAATGCGCAAAACACACCAGGTTCGGACCACTTTTGGAAGTTGAGATGTCGAAAAAGTGAACGCCATAGTGGCGCGAAACGCATTTCGAAGTCAAAACTTTAAAAAAATGGTGGTTCGGAGAACTTTTGGAAGTTGAGATGCTCAAAAAGTGCAGGGGGATGTGGCGCGAAGCACATTTGCAAGTAAAAATGTTAAAGCACCACATGCTCGGACCACTTTTGGACGTCGAAGCGTCGTTTTGTGTGGCAGGCTCGCGGATTGTGCACCTTGTCAAAAGTGAGTGAAACATGAAGGTTTTACAGAGCGTCGCAGGCGTGGGGCATTTGAAGAGGATCTGCAAAGATGCATTTCGCGTGGCAGGCGCAGTACAAGAGACATGTTCACCAGACATGTTAGGAGGCCCGGGCGCTGATTTCCTGAGAGAGGTTGCATTTTTGGAGCATCGGATCTTCAGGTTTGCTAAGATGATTTTGCGTGACAGGTGCTGCACTTCGTATGACCTGGCCTCACTTTTTCGTGGTAGGCGCAGTACTTTAGACAGATGGAAAGGAACAAATGCAAAACACATTGGTAAATCATTGGTAAGAGGCCGTCAGCTCTGCACTCAACTTTCCATTTTGGAAGGATGTCTCGCAGAATTGCTGCGTTTTTTGATGTTGTCAAGTTCAAAAGTTGAGGAGGTCTCGCAGCATTGCTGCGTTTTTGATGTTGTCAAGTTCAAAAATTGAGGAGGTCTCCCAGAATTGCTGCATTTTTTGATGGTGTCAACTTCGAAAAGTGAAAAGTGAGGAAGTCTCGCAGAACAGCTTCTTTTTCACGCTTGCAGATAGACAGATAGAGATGGATAGAAGAACAGATAGATAGACAGATAGACAGACAAACGGATAGACAGATAGATAGCCAACTACAACTACACTACACCACACTACAACTAAGACTATAACTAACTACAACTACAACCTCAACCACAACTACACCACAACATCCACAACCACAGCCACAAATACAAATACCATTGCACCACGCTACAACTACAGCTACAAGTACAACTGCAACCACAATAACTACAACTCCAACTGCAACGACGACTACCACTTCAACTTCAACTACGCTACAACCACAACTGCAACTACCACTACAGCCACAACTACAACTACAACGAACACTGCAACTACAACTTCAACTGCGACTACACTACAACTACAACTACCACTACCCTACAACTCCACCACTACACTACAACTACAGCTACAACTTCAACTCCAACTTCAACCTGAACTTCAACTTGAACTATGCTACAACTAGAACTACCACTACACTACAACTACAACTACGACTCGCCACTACGCTACACACAACGCCACACTACATATAGCAGTTGTGGGTGAGTTGACCACTGCAACCACTCCAAAAAGCACAGCTCCAAGCACCTCTGCCATCCATGCATCACAACAACTCATCTATCCTATAGTTCTCTATTTTTGAAACTTCCGCCACCGCCTTGTCGGTACTACTGGTATGTGTGTGTGTATATATAGTTATATATATATATATATAATATGTGCATATATGCGCGGCATGTTGAACAAACATAGCAAAACACAGCCATAAACAGCCCACATTTCAGAATGCAGGCGCCATCAGCATCAACTCTGCACAAATAAACAGCCAAGTCTGTGCGCGTGTAATGTCGGCACCTGATTATGATTAGTAGCTAGGGTCGCCATTGTAATGTTTGGAAGGTTCACTTATTGTGGCAAGAAGTCTTGGCAAATCGTTTTTTTGGGAAAAATGTTTGTGTGAACAAATTGACATTTGTTCTAGAAAGAAATCTTGCTTGTCTGCCTCTCCCAAAAGAATCAGATCGCTTACTAAACCATACTAAACCCTTATTAAAGAATCGTTTTTCCACACATTTCCAAGGCACTGGGCAATGAGAGGGCCCAATTCACTTTAGTAGGTTTGTTCTCAAGGTTCACAATTGCAGCAAACTTTTCCAGAGCTGATCCTGGAGCCAAGAGAAGAAAGGAATGCCTTTTCCAAAAACAATTGCCAAGTTCAAAGTCCAAGCCTTTCCCAAAAGAATCAGATCGCTTATTAACCCCTTACTTAAAACAGATTTTCCACAAATTTCCAAGGCACTGGGCCATGAGAGGGTCCAATTCACTGTAGTAGGTTTGTTCTCAGGGCTCACAATTGCAGCAAGCTTTTCCAGAGTTGATCCTGGAACCAGGAGAAGAAAAAATGGCCTTTTTCAAAAGCAACCGTTTCTTTCTCTGTCTTTGTCTTTGTCTCTATCTCTCTCTCTCTCTTTCTCTTTCTCTCTTTCCCTTTCTCTTTCTCTTTTTCTTTCTCTTTCTCGTATTACACCTTTAGCCAAAAACTTAAGGTGGAAAAGGTAACGCAATCAAGATGCTGAACCCCATACACTACAAGTACCACATATACAACAAGTACCACAAGCGCCTTCAAAAAAGTGTAAATCCTTACTTAAGTGCGCGATCTTTTTTTGGGGGGAAGGCCGCAGACTAATCAGGACGCAACATTATATGGTGCGTGTGTGTGTGTGCGTGTGTGTGTGCGTGCGTGCCACCAATACAGAATAAACATGGCATGCACGACACTTCTCAGGAACACTTCATGACCGCAAATACCCGCAACTCTAAGCCCTGAACGCTGATCCCGAGGCTGGACAATGCAGTTTCAAGATTGCTGGTGGACGAGATCTTGGTCTGCAAACTTGCCAAGTCTGCCGCATTGGTGGAGGCCACAAACAGCTGAAAAACGTTTTGCAGTCGACGCGACTCAGCTTCCTCAGCTTCGAGGGAGTCCAACCTTCGACTGGAAGATGCTCCGGCCAAGGATGGGCTCACACCAGCAGCACTTGCAGCTGCCTGTGCCATCTGGTCAGGTGTGACCTGAACTGAAGCCCATAGCAATGCATATGAGATGGCCACTCGGTACAGCACACGATCGATGAACACATGATCTGCTGGCGCTGCTCCGATCCCAACAACGCTGTCGAGAACAGCTGGGGCCTCAAAACTCCAAATGTCACTCACTTCAACGACCAAATCGAAGGAAGTGATGGGAACACCGGCTATGCCTGTCCATCCATCTGTGCACTCAGCTGCAGTTGACCAGTTCAAGTCCATTTTGTCAAATGGGCAACGAGGATCATACGGGAAAGTGTAGCAGTCAGGTGTGTTCATGCAAGTTGTGTAACTGTAGTACAGCGTGGAATTTGATTCTCCGAAAATTCTTGATGGCAACTTGGAAGCGCAGGCTTCTGAGACATAGCACCACCTGGGCCGTCAAATCAGTAAGGAAAAAAACGATGGAGCTGAATCATCAAGAAAAACCTAAAACACAAAGAAAACCCTTTTCCCCAAGAAAACCCCAAGAGAACACTAAGAAAAACCACGAAATCACCAAGAAAAGCACCCTGTTCACCAAGAAAACTATCGAAAAAGCACGAAAAAAAACACGCACAAAGTTCTACCCCCAAGAAAAAATGAATCTCATATTGTTAAGAAAATCCAGGCAACGGAAGCTGACACCAGTTGTATGCGGAAGAGCACCAATCCGCGCCAAATGGACAATCGGAAGCCCAGGGGCTCTGCGGCATTTGATCCCAAGCTGCACAGGTGGTGCCATACAGTCTAACGTGACTCAAATTCTGAAACCTCCCAGGCTCAGCCTGTGCAAAATTTGAATAAACCTCCTCAGGAAGATGCCTGCCATGGAAAATGCATTCGCAACCGCCATGTTGGTGTAGCGTATATGATTTGCTACCATAGGGGTCGAATGGGCAACTCCGGTGTGTCCAGTCATCATAGCAATTTGGTGCGTTCCCGCAAGTGTCATAGCTGTAGAATGCGTTCCCAAACAAACGGCTTTGCATCCTTGAGGGACATGAACTGTTCACGTAGCACCAAGGCACTTGACACCAGTTCTTGTCACCCGACCAGTCAGAACCAGGTAAACAATGGTGTGCCAAAGGGGTCCCTGGGATGTGATCCCATGCAGCGCAGGACGTGCCATAAAGGGCAATGCTAGACAGATTGTCCATCAAATTTTCATACAGCAGTTCTGGTAAATTCGAGCCTTGATATAAACAATCGCAAACATCTGACCACCCATGCTTGCAATCTGCGCTTGTTGCCCAGCCGGATACCCTGTTGTCATAGGGGCAGTTCCTGTCCAAATGGTCTTCGCGACAGTTGGGAGTCGAAAAGCAAGTGTCATAACTGTAGTACATGTCAGCTGCACCCTCAAACACCATGGACGGCATTTTGGAGGAACATTCTGCTCCCACGTAGCACCAAGGCAACTGACAAAAATTGTAATTTGAATGGCACCAGTCTGCACCATAAGGGCAGTAGCTCGACCATGGTGTTGCAGGCATCTGGTCCCATGCAGCACAACTTGTGCCATAGATCTTGATGCCAGGGAGCGTTGCATATTTGCCCGGAAAGCTCGTGGGATACGACATGTAAATGTTTGAATCTAGTTCATAGCCATGATACTTGCATTCACATCCTTCAGTTTTGTGCAACGTGAAGGAAAAACTCTTTGTCGGATCAAAGGGACAGCGCGGGTCTCCAGAGAAATCATGGTAACAATTGGGGGCATTGCCGCAAACATCGTAGCTGTAGAACAGATTTGTGCCGTTGAAAACATTGCTTGGAATCTTTGAAGGACATTGACTGCTGACAAAACACCAAGGCAGCTGGCACCAGTTGTGGTCCGGACTGGAAAAATCTGATCCTGGAGGACATCTGCTGGCAGTTGGCGACCCTGCAATTTGATCCCATGCTGCGCAACTTGTCCCATACAATGCCATGGCAGAGAAGTTTGGAAAGTTCTCAGCGGCTGCGTAGATCTCCGGCGGCAACAGTTGCCCCTGATACAAACATTGGCACACATCTGAGAAGCCCTCCTCACATACTGTAGGGGTCGACCAGCTGGCATCATTGGAGTCAAATGGACACCTAACATCAAATGGATCATGATAGCAATCTGGTGCAGATTTGCATGTATCATAGCTGTAAAATCTTGCGAATGACCCTTCGAAGGTTGTGCTGGTGAGTCTGGAGCTACAGTTGGCTCCCACGAAGCACCACGGCAAAATGCACCAATTATTTTCACTTTGACACCAGTCCAGTCCTGGTGGGCAATAACTGGCCCACGGTGTTCCAGGCAGCTGGTCCCAAGGAGCACAGGTTGTGCCATAGACAGAGATGTGTGCTAGGCTTGCATATGCACCTGGAGAACTCAAGGGAAAGTTGTTGTAAACTTCAAAAGGTAATTCGAAACCCTGATAGGAACATGCACACTTCCCCCCTTTGTGCACCGCATAGGTGCTTGATCCGTAAGGATCATATGGGCATTTTGGATTGTTGTCAAAGTCTGTGTAGCAGTCAGGCGCGTTGCCACAAGCATCGTAGCTGAAATATGCCTGGGAGCCAGTAAAGGCCCTGCTTGGCAGTCGAGTCACACAGCTGGCATCAACATAGCACCAGCTGATGGAGCACCAATTGAAGCTTTTGGAGGACCAATCCATGCCTGGTGGACAAAAAGGTGCGAAAGGTGTCTCTGGCACAACGTCCCATGGCGCACAAGCAGTACCGTAAATTGCAATGTTGCGCAAGGTCGAATATCTGCCAGGCTCAGTAGTGGGAAAGTTTGTGTAGAGATCTTCCGGCAGTGTCAACCCTTGATAGATGCAGGTGCAAACGTCTGACCAGCTATCTGGACAGTCTTCCGCTGTCGACCAGCCATTGTCCTTCGAGTCGAAGGGACACTGTGGGTCAAAAGGATCTCTGCGGCATCGAGGTGAAGACAAGCAGGTATCGTAGCTGTAAAACTGCGCACCAGGTCCATGAAATGTTGTGTCCATGATGCGAGTTGCACAAGAGTCACTAACATAACACCAAGGAACTGTGCACCAATTGTAATCTGTGGAGCATCAATCTGAACCCGGCAAACAATACTGTGACCAGGGGGTCTTGGGCATAGCATCCCAGGCGGCACAGCTTGTGCCGTAGATCCGCGCGTAGGTGAGGTTTGCATATTTTCCTGGATCGTTCAATGGATAGTTTAACAACAAATCCGTGGGCAGCTCTCTGCCTGCATGGATGCACTCACAGCCTTGTCCCTTGTGCAGTGTATACCCTCCAGACTGGTGAGGATCAAATGGACAGCGGGAATCCGTCGCAAAATCATCGTAGCAGTTTGGAGCATTCCCACAAGCATCGTAGCTGTAGTAAGCCAACTCCGAGCCATTGAACACAGAAGATGCGTGGCTGGTGACGCAGCCCTTTGACACATAACACCAAGGCAACTGACACCAGTTCTTGTCACCGCCCGACCAGTCAGAACCTGGTTGGCAACGGTGTGCAAAAGGGGTGCCAGGCAAGGAATCCCATGTGGCACAAGCCGTGCCATACAGAGCCACATTGGGCAGGGAAGCAAATTGCCCTGGCTGCTGCAATGGATATTGTGCGATGATGTCACCTGGTAGCTCTCGACCTTGGTATAGGCACTGACACACGTCTGACCAACTATCCACACAGAAGGCTCCCGTCGACCACGAAAGAGTATTCGAATCAAACGGACACCGCATGTCATAAGGGGTGGTGCTGCAATCCGGCGCTGACAAACACGTGTCGTAGCTGAGGAATGCCGCCTCCGACCCTGCAAACACCGTAGTTGCAACTCGCGTTGAGCAGCTACTTCCCACGAAG
>Ga0126342_10009941_pt1 | contig 17030 bp, 13 predicted proteins | sample Cyp1metagenome_FD_92528 | JGI IMG/M metagenome (GOLD analysis project Ga0126342, IMG submission 92528) | Coral microbial communities from Lord Howe Island, Old Settlement Bay, Australia - Cyphastrea 1 metagenome | ecosystem: Host-associated > Invertebrates > Cnidaria > Coral ... | reverse complement strand
CCAACACAGAGTCGAAAATTCTCGACTCACTCCTCCAGATAGGCGACCGACCATGTAGGTCCTGTGGTACAACCCCAACAGGGGGGGTAGGGACTGCCTGTCCTCTTCCCACCCCGTGCCAGCCACCTGTGTCAAAAACTCTTTCATATTGCAAATCCCTTGGGCAGCCAGCACTCCAGGGGCTATGGCCGCTATGCGGTGAAGTTTGCTGCGGTCCTCCAAGACATTCTCGCCCCCTGACCCACTCGATGTTGTAGATGTCGAGGAGGCGCTGCTGGAAGAAGACTCTCGCGTCTTCTTCAACTTCTTCTTCACCAGCTTCAAGATCTTCTTGCGGTTCTTCCACGAGGGGTCCAGGCCAGTGCCCTGGAAGAGTGCGTCCGTAGCTTTCTTTGCAGCTGTTTTCCCTCCTAACTTTGGCTTCCCGGGAGCCCTCAACTCCCCTGCTTCCAGCCTCCTTGATTCCTTCTTTTTCTTTCTCTTCTTTTTCTTCTTCTTGCTCGGTGAGGTCGATGATGACCTTCTTCTGATCTCCTTCTTCTCCGCATCTTCTTTTCTTTTTCGCAAAGCCTCTGCTTCGCTTTGGAGTATCGCCGTCTCCGACTCCTCTATCAAGTTGGCTTCCCATGTCTTCGGGGCCTCTGGAGCCAGACGCCGAAGAAAACGCGTGTGCAAAAGGTTCGGGTTGTGCCGCAGTTGCTGACATTGCCGGCCACATAAGTGCACTTGTATACGGCAAGGTTTTTCCCCTGACCCGAACCTCAGAAGAGGCTCGCTTTCCGTTCCCGTGAGGATGCCTGCGACTTCACGTTCTCCTCCTTCGAGCTCCTCTCGCTCCACCTTGAAAGCAAAAGAAGTAGGCTGCTGGTAATAACTGCCCTTGTTCGCAACCAGCCACTCCCCACGCCCTAGAACTCCGGGAGCAAGTCTAACTCCTTCTACTTCTTCTCCTCTCTGAAACTTTTCCAGCACAACCTCTGCGGGCTCCACAGCTTCTCCAGGTACGTCCAAGGCGCCTCCACCTTCTGCTGCAGCAGGTCGTCGGCGGACCCTCCGTCCACCAGGAACTGCAGCCTCAGGGATCACGGCAGCAGCTGGGCGCCGAAGTCTCCTTGGCGCAGCAGCAGGACGAGCACCAATCCTCATGCGTTCCTCCTGGACTCTCTCTGTTTCTTTCTCTGGTCACTGAAGCCGAAGAGGTTGATATCCTTAGATCTCTCACGCCGCACAATGCCCTTTGACTTTCTCTCAACACCTCCTCCAGCCCAAGAGGTCCAACTTGGGGGCGGTCCCGCCGGTTCAGGTGGCTTTGAACTCCCTGGGGCACGCCTTGAAGGTGCTAAGGTGCTCCAGGAAGATGGGGCCTCAGTAAGAGTCCACTGACCAGGCGGAGCCAGGGGACCGTCACCCTCAGATTCAGCCTCTTCTTTGACTGGGATGAAAGACCTACCAGGAGATCTCGCGGGCTGAGGCGATGCGGGGGCTTTCACACTTCTTTCTGGGGAGCTCCTCCTTCTTCTACTTCTGTCTCGCTTTTTTGACTTCTTTGACTTGGAAACTTTCTCAACCTCCTTTTCTGATGCTAATGCTTCTTTGCTGGGGGATGGACCTTTGTGGCTGCTTGAATGTCCTCCTCCCCTGCTTTCTCGCCCTCTGCTCCTCGACCTTTCTTCCTCGGTCCCAACCCCTCCTCCAGGGGTGACCGAGAGGTCAGGCTTGCCTTCTGCCAAAGGCTGCTCTGACCTGGATTGGCGGATCTCAATAAGATCCGAGAGTTCACACACAGCGTGTCTCAAGATTGCCGCGGCACGCCGTGCTTGCCCAGCGTCAGCGTGGAATCCCCCGATCAAGGACCCACACCTGCGCCACGCCAGACACGCTTGGCAGTTACAGGATAGCCTCTCTTCCACAGGCGAGAGGCCACCCATAACGCAGAGCCCAAGCTGCGGGTGTAAAAAAGGATGGTTACCTTTCATCTTTATCGACGGGGGCGTTTTCCCATATATACGTATATATATATGATTATATATGGGTGAATTTATGAATCAACTTGTTTACCATGGAACAATAATGGTAATGATATGTATGTAATGATAATGATACCCAACCAGTTTCTTCCTTTGGGATACCAGTATGGCAGGCTGGGAAACTGCCAGTTCAGTTCGAAAAAACATGTTCTGCAACACACCGATGTTCCTGTATTCGGAATTCTCCGACACGCCAGCCAGGTAAGATATCAATGAAGGGTACAAGGCGGTGCCCCCAAGATAGCTAACCTCTGGTTATCTAACATAGCCATGGAAAATGGCCAATTTATAGATGATTTTCCCATTAATACCTCCATTTGTACGGGATTTTCCATGTTTATGTTAAATAACCAGAGAGTAACTCAATGTTATAAAACAACTTGTAAAGGGGGGGCACTACATTGTACCGTTTTGGGTTAGTAAACATGGCAGCTTCAACGGGAAAATCAATCTCTTCTAAACTATGAGATTTACAAGTGTGAATCCTTCAGTAATTATACAGTGACAGCCCTAAAGCTAGTTATTCTCGTGGTTATAAGATGTTTAAGATATGATGGGTAGATATAACGGTTTAATGGGATTTATAGTGATTTAATGGGATTTTATAGTGATTCAATGGGATATTAATGGGATATACCCTCTGGTTATTTGTTACATAGCCATGGTATAGATGGCCCATAGAAATAGATGGTTTACCGAACTTAAAAATGGGTGGATTTTCCATGGCTATGTTAAATAACCAGATGGTAAGTGGGTTTATCATGTCATAAATGGGGTAAAAAAAGCTGACTTATATCTGTTTTTTTTTGCCACAGCTGTAACGATCCTTGACCAAACTGAATTGAGATACTGACAACAGTTTTCCTTAACAAGCTATGATAACATAGTACCTTTCCTAGAAATCATAAACAACCTTTCCCTTGGTAGTTAGGTCATAGTTGTTTGGGAACAACCATCATAAACAACCTTTCCCTTGCTACCACTATGGCAGTCCCATTTTCCTAACGTATTTAACGGTCCCCCTTCGTCCCCTTCGTAGGATAGAAACACGATTCGTGGTATTTGACAAGTTTGGATACGTTACGTAACTTAGATGTTTTCGTATTGGGGGTGCTACAGAATATCCAGTACATGTTTTATTAGGGGGTGCTTCCAATTATTGTGTATGTAAATATAATGTAGATACACTACATAGAAGAGCTTGGAGAACTGCTACGCATGACCCTTTTTTATCTTTTCCCCATGGTGCGTCACATCATCGTCGAGGCGCTTGGATCAAGCGCATTGCAAGAGAAATGTGAAGAAACCATGCGCCTCGGACGATGTGCCCTTGCTACCCACGGACGGTAAACGTTTAGAGTTTGCTGTGAAAACATCATTTAGAGAGGATGCTGTTCATTGCTACGTTTGATTACCGCAAGCCTACGTGGAAGATTATTCTAGGGATCATGTTTTGTTCCTTTTGGGGTTATAACTTGTAGTGTGTGGCACTTATAAACGTAAAACACCTAGCAGGGGCACTGATTAACTATGGTCCTAACTATGGTTACTTACATGTCTTAACCACTTACCATCTGGAGATGGCTTGGAGGACGGTCTTGCTATCCACAAAAAATGCTATGGCTGCTATGCGTAGTATCGTCATCCATCCTAACATGGGAATCCAGAAACAATGGGTGATCCTTAATACCTATGAAAATTTTGGATTGATGATGGCCATCCATATATATATATTATATATATATATATATTATCATCCATCTTTTGACCATCACAGTGATATGCGTTATAACAAGGTCAAAAAACTATGGTACTAGCCAGTTACCAAGTAGATGATCTTCCACGCAGGTACTAATCCGTTGGCACTCCATGGCGCTTCGGATTTGATTCGCACAGTACACTGATGGAATCAGTTTAAGGAAGCTTGACATAAGGATATGAAACAACTTATTCCATAGGGTATATAAGCTTTGGAATTCCTATATGGAATAATATGTTGTTTATAGTGTATGTCGTATATACTGTAAAATACTGTATATAGTATATGAAACAAGCCTATATCACTATAGACTATATATGACATTAGACCATAGGAATTCCATAGGGCTAATCCTCCAGTCAATTTGTGACATGTGCCCACGGTAGTGCCCACAATATTGTGAACGCTGTTTATGTTTTTTTTAAATAGTTGCCATAGAAAGTAACTAGTGTTTACCCTTATCTCTACCATAAACATCCCCATTTAACATGCGCAAAAAAAAGTTTGTTGGAGCCTGTTCTTTGACATCTGTCTTGGGTTTTATCCATATCCACCTCCGAAACATGGGGTTAATAAGCCTCAAACTGCTTCACTTGCGCCAGTAGATCAACACATCATATGTAAAAATAAGGTATTTACATGATATGTTACATATCAACAAAGATTAAGATTCCAATAAAATGGTTTACTTGTAGGCAATAACAATAGGCAGCTTCTTGGGGGAACATTCATGGAATCATAGAAGGAAGGGATTTATTTTTAAATTTCCCGTCATTGTGTTTGTTGCCAATTGAATGTGTTTGATTAATTTTTTTGGGGTGCCAAAGATGGATTATTTGATGATGGTTCACAGGGGGAATCGATATTTGCTGGTTGGCTGGTGATTTTCCATAAGAAAAAATATGATTAAACTAGCCATCTAGTTGGTTGGGGATGTTGTGAACAAACATCCCTACAGTTATAATAGACCTTAACAGTTATAAATGGGATTAATTAATTATATACATGTATCTATCTGGTAAATTATATATAGTACATTATATATATATACTGTAGTATATATTATATATATACATAGTACATTATATACAGTATATTACATATATATATATTATATTAAATTATATCATATCATATTATTTTGGATTAGATTCGATTATGAATACAGTATATAACTGTTGAGGGCCATCCCACCTACCAATCCAATCCAATCGCAATTTCATACTCGCTCAGTCGCCGGAGGGGGTTTTCCAGCGCGGAAGCTGCCACAGAATACGCGAGCCAAAATGGCGCCAGAGAACCCAAGGCACTGAGAAGTGTCAAAACTCTTGGAAAATCCCAAATGATAGAGGTTTAACAGTTTAACTAATAATGACTATATAATAATGGTTGATAATGGTTATTAATGTGGTTACGGTTAAAACAATGATAATGTGGTTAAACATTAATGTGGTTAAAACAATGATAAACCATCCCCAAAATCGCAATTTTATGGGTGGTATAAACTATCAAAAATTGGGTGGTTTATGGCATTGTTTTAGCCACATTAATCATGGTTGGCTCATAGAGACTCCATCAAAATTCCCGGAAATCCGAAACTGGCTAGGCACTCAAAGGTTTTGTGCCCTATAGTCATAACATATGGAGGTTTCCTAAGTCATGGTGGTACCCCCGAATCATCCATTTTTGTTGATGGATTTTCCCATGGAAATAAACCATCCATTTTGGAGGTACCCCCATTCCAGGAAACCCCCATATGCTTTTTTTAAACTGCGTACGTTTCAATCCTAATGCCGTTTTGTCGGTATCCCAGAAGGGATGCCCTTTTGCGATGCTTTCGCCGTTTCGCCAAAGTTGGTGTCCCAATTCTCCCATCCAACGAATTTTACTGGTTGGCAAACAGTTGTCCCGAATGCTGGAGTATCACCATATATATATATATATATATTATACCCTCCAGTAAATTAACATAGACCCTGGCAGATAGGGGTTGGAAGATTAGTTTCAACTAAAAGCTGCTGATTTTCAGGGTCCAACTGTTAATTTACCAGAGGGTATTTGCATTACAAAAACACGATGAACTACGCTAAAAAAAAACCAAACCAAATCAACAAGGACGGGGTTTTTGTCAAAACGAATTTCAAAGCTGTCAGAAATGTGCAGAATTTTCTGACCAGTAAATCCTCCAAATTTTACCATCCTTTAGGTCCTTTAGGCTTTGATCTTATTTTGTTTTCTGGCTTGATTAACCAAGTTTCAAGTTACTGCTAAATACTCCATCAACCAACCGCAAAGTGAGTGACCTCCCGCCGAAAAAAAACCGCTGATGTTTTTTTGGTAGATAAATGTAGATTGATTAATTGGTTGGATATATACATATATAAATATACGGTATAGCTATACTATGCAGTAGTAGTAGTGTATACATATGTATATATATACATACACATTCTGGATGCTTATGGATGTTTATGGAACATTTATCCAAGTTGTTGGAGGTCATATGTTTTTTGTTGGAATGACATACTTGGATGAGCATGCCAAATTAGTAATGTTCAGTGGTTCATAACATGCTATAAACCTGATTTTTTCGCCATAAACATGAAATTGAGAATATCCATGAATATCCCACATATGACTGGTTTCATCTGGTTTCCCTTTTTTTTGGCTTCTGAAGAGAATCTTTCGATATCTGCCGGTTCAACCAGCCGGTGAGCCGTTTGGAGCGAAATCAGCGAACCTGGATCTTCATCAATTCTCCAGTTATCCAGTTGTTCCAGAGAAATCAATGTAGCGGTAACAAAATGATGGGTACCATCTGGTTATGACTAAGAGTTTGCCATGGAAAGATCCACCATGGAATTATAGGTACATCATCTATAAATGCTTCATTTTCCATAGCGATGTAACAAATAACCCGGGTAGTTCAATTTATTTCTTCCAACGTCCAACTCTTTGAATTTCATTGGCCAACCACAGTCATAGCTCCAAATGTGTTTGTCTGCAGATAGCTTACCCGAAACATACAAGGTGGTGCCCCATATTTAGCTAAGTTGGTTTATAACTCCAATAACTATGGTTTATAGGTGATATATCCATAGTTAATGGAGTTTATAAACCAGTTTATAACTAGGGGGCACCACCTTGTAGCTTACCCGAATCATAGTTGTTTCCCGTGAAAGCTTATTTGGTGGCTCATCCCTGTTTTTCGAGTGGATTAATCCTACTTAGCCTCCAGTCAACTAACATAGCTATGGAAAATGGTCCATTTATAGTGGATTTACCTATGGAAAATCACCACTTTCCATAGTTATGTTTAATTACCAGAGGGTATCCCTTTGATTCTGGCTGAATTAGAATTCACTGCACTGAAAACCACTAAAAAATCACAGCCACTTGAAGATGATCCGGTGACGTCACGACATGAGGTCAGGTCATCATTCATCCAGGTCTATATCTATATATATATAGAGAGAGAGATGGATAGATAGGTAGATCATGGGAGATAGATAGACATATATACTTGTGTATGGGATATCAATTCTATATATATATATATACTCGTCTATGGGATATATCATGATATAACATGATATATCCAAATTTCATATGATCATATGAATAACAGAAACCGTCTCATCCAGATTTCATCATGGTATCCCCAGGTTCCGATCCATTTCACGCTGCAGCTGGTTTCACCGGCGGAAAAATACGGGTTCCACCTGAAATGGCGGATCAACAGGCAAACATGGTGATTTTCAGGCTCTTTTGGGGACAGGGGATGAGGGGTGCAACCAACAATGGGAAAAAAAACAATTATGAACAAACATGGATTTACATGGTGAATCTGATTTATACCTATGAACATAATACATTTTTAGCTGGTGCATGTATTGATTTTACCATTGATAGCAAAGATAAAAGTACCAGTTAGTATCTAACAAAGGTTGACAAGGTAGATGCAACGCATGGTAGCATTGGTGCTGCATGGAAGCATGGTGTCTTAATTGACCAATCTGTCTCTGCATCTGGCCCGGTATTGAATTAAAGTCACAAGGTAGATGCAATCATCAACCCATCTCAAGTTTGAATCGTGAGAAAATTCACTGGAAAATACACCCATATTTGATGGTCAAAACAAACATTTCTTTTCCTTCAAATCATCCTATTTCAGACGTGTTGGCACAAGAAATGAGTTTGATCCCGTGTGAGGTTTACAAACAAAATAGATAGCGGCAAATCAGGTGTGTTTTGTGATTTATCGCAAAATCATCACAATCACTGGGTGTCTTGGTCAAAGTTATTGGTGTCCAAAATTGGGTTTACCACACATGAACTATTCCCTTGTATTATTAAAGCATATTAAAGCAGTACTAAATCACCCATATTTTGATGGTTTATCCAACCCATTTACTTTCTGGTGCTTAGTAGGGAACGAGGGAATGATCCATAATAACTAGAAATAATCATCCCATTCCCCCATTCCCATCCATTCCCTACTAAGCACCAGTAAGTTTATGGTAACAGAATTTGACCTGGTCTACTATTGCTTTACGAACATCGAAAGGTTCTGCTACGATGAATCCATGAGAAGCATCTAAAAAAACAACCCAAGGCCGTCAAACGGATATGGTTTACATTACCAATCGCAAGGATACCCTGCTGATTAGTACAGTAGATATTACATGATATTACTATTGAAAACTGTTAAAAGGATTAAACTACAGTTATGGCCCGACCAGTCATGTGTTTGTAGGTCAGTTATATCCGTTATAACCCCAATTTATGGCATGACACCCCCGGTCAAAGGCAATACTCGAAAACCCGAAACGCCACTGTCACGTAAGACAAAACCTCAAAAACGGTTAGGGTTTTCACAACGGCATATTATTATTTTTTGTTTGACAAACATATATATATACAAAGTTTTTTTGATGCTCAGATACTAAATGAGCCGAAGTCTTAGTGGAAAACAAACTTAAATCACCCCGAAATCAGCAATTTGCAGGATACATCGCATAAACCAGGAGAAAACGTCCCGGAATTGGCTGGAACTATGACACCACCAGCCAACAACGACGTATTTGTAAGTCTCATCAAAAAAAAGGTCGTTCATTCAAATCATGTTCCAAGATGATAATCATGGGAAACACACAACTGAACCTACCAGTTGGAGTGGCAGGTTATCGCATGTTTATAGAACAAAACTATGGAACATGTGGTCCATCGACAGATGTTTTACCTATCAAAAATGATTTTTGTTTTGTTTTCCATAGGTACCCTCTGGTAAACTAACATAGCAATGGAAAATCACCATTTTTAATGGGAAAATCCACTATAAATGGCCATTTTCAATAGCTATGTTAAATTACCAGAGGGTATCCCAGACTACTAGAATCAGTACAAGTTCGGTAAATCCAAAGCCATCTGTTTATGGCTGGTCAGTATTGGGTCATGAAAAACCACTTGGAAATAGTACCAAGTGTTTCAACATGGTTCAAACATAGAACCACCCGATATCTCGTTGTGCATTTTTTTATTCACCGTTTAACCCACCGGATGAGCCACTCGGACCAGTCCGCATCCTCATCACAATGTTCGTGGGCCTACCGTTGATACTTGCAACTGTACCAATTTGCCTGCTGCTTTGCTGCCCCGCCATCAAGACCGTCTCCCCCAGAGGATCGCGGGATGGATGGGCGCCAGCTCAAGCGGAGCTGTGCACCTGTACTTTGGAGCCCTACTTGCCACATATGGTGCCGCCGCTCCTCCATGCTGCTGTGCCACCAACCTCACAAAAGTGGGTCTTATTCTTGCAGTTGTCATGTGGTAGGGATCTCCCCAGTCCCATGCTGGAAAGGTCGTTGGCTGTGATGGTGCCCCACCACCATGGAGGGTGGATGATGCGGTTGAAGTCAGCGTGGACCCAGTCATCGTTGTTGAAGTCAAGGTTGAAGTAACTACAGGCCCATCTTGTGATGTACTGAAACATGGGGTTCCACTCATTCTCGAGGTACCTGGAGAGCCGACGATGTCACTCTCTCAACGGCCTTGCTCATCCGGCGACCTCATCCCATTATAAGCGCCATTAGGGTTGGTTGAATACCCCTCATGTTGGTTCATTGGTTAGTATCGACCCAGATATCCCCAGACTGATCCAGGTTGATTGTTTTTCTTCGCACATTCCCATGATTAATCATTGGGTATGTTTGTATGATGTGTATACATGCATCTGTCTATCTATTGATCTATCATGATCTATCTATTGATCTATCATGATCTATCTACCTGTCTACAGGATCTATCTATCTGTCTACAGGATCTATCTGTCTGTCTACAGGATCGATCTATCTATCTATCTATCCATCCATCCATCCATATATTGATCTATCCGATTTATCTGTAGTTTTATCTCTCCTACGCATCCTATCTATCTATCTTATCTTATCCGATGTGATCTGACCTGATCTGATCTGATCTATCTAACTATCTCTCTATCTAATTTCTATATGTATAATATCTATCTGTAAAATGTCTATCCATAGAATATGTCTATCTGAATTAAATATACAAATATCTATCTATGTATATAGTATATATATATATTTATTATAAAATCTATCTATAAAATATGTATATATATATATATAAATATATATATATACATTATTATTATTATTGCTGATATTATTATTATTGTTATTATTGTTATTATTGTTATTATGTATTATGTTTATTTATTTTTATTATTATATAGTATTATATGTTATTATTATTATTTATTTTTATTATCATTATTATTACTATTATGTTTATTATTATTATCATCATTATTATTGTGTTTATTTTTTTATTATTCTTCTTCTTATTATTATATATATATATTAGTAAATATTAGCTATCTATATTCTATCTATCTATATCTCATCTATCTATCTATCTAGCTAGCTATCTATCGTTCAATCTATTTATCTATCTATTTATCTATCTATTTATCTATATAGTGTAAATATACTATGTGTTGATATATATATATATGGTGTACTGTATATACTGTACTATATGCATAAACTATATGGGGTGAAATGATCATTGAATTTACGTAGAGCGGCATCACTTCCGGACTCGCTTCCATCGTCCAGCGCAGCTGACTGGGCCTGGAGAGTTTGGTTAGGGGATGAATGGAGCCTGAAAGGTAGGGTTACCCTCTGGTAATTTAACATGGCTAGTGATTTAATGGGATTTATAGTTATTTAATGGGATTTAGAGTTATTTAATGGGATTTATAGTTACGCAATGAGATTTTATAGTGATTCAATGGGATATTAATGGGATTACCCTCTGGTAATTGAACAGTTCGCTATTGAAAATGGCCCATTTAGTTCGTTGCTTTACCTAGACAAAATGGTGTTTTCTATAGCAAAATGTCAGTTTATCTTACCGGGTAACCATAGAAAGCCAGCCAGTCATTGGGTGCATCTCTTCTGAATTTTAGCTGTTAGGATTCTTACGATTTTAAAAAAGGTAGGTACCTCGAATTGGGGTACCTGAAATGGCCATTGATGTAGGGGATGAATATCAGAGGCCCTCAAGATACGCACTCTCCGGTAGATCAAACATGGCAATTTGAATGGAACAATCATCGAAGTCGGGATTTTCCAGCAAGTCACGTTCCCTTTTTGATTACCAGAGCGTTTTTTAAACTAGGCCAACCCAGCTTTGTGATGGAGACATCTATAGATATGACCAACAAACACAGGTGGGGGGCCCTTCCTGTATCGCTGTCAGGCAACGTGTAGGGTGCACCTTAGCAGAAGGGAGGTACAAACGACCATATCCTGCCATGGAATGTCTTGGGAATACTGTCAGCAGTTGAACATATCTTGCCTGCTTTGTTTTAAGCCCCCATTTTGAATCATATTACTCGGTCTAGCACAAGGTCTATGGGTTTTTTATTTATCTCCAAGCATGACTTCTTTCTGTTGAAGTTGTGTGTTCGTACGCATGTGCCGCAAACCTTTCATTGCTATCCATGCTGCACCCACGAAGAACATAATATGTCAAGTGACGCCGTCCATCCCATACGATCTATGTATGGTACGGTACATCTATATCGTGCTGGATTTGTCATTGCTAACCATTCTTTGATACCCCTCAGAGATGTTTGAGCTGGTTATGGCAGGAGGATGGCTCAGAGGTGAAAAATCATGAAACTAGCCATGTATTTCCCATCTGCGAACCATGGTGCTGGAATATGCACACCAACATTTGCCCGAACAAAATCACCCAGTTTCGCAGGTAAATATAGCATACATGGAGTAGATGGGTTTGATTCGAAACTATACACCACACAAAGCAGCAACATCAGCCCACCAAGGGATGGAAATCCCAACAGCTGCTGGATCCCCTTTTAGCATGGTGGGAATCCTGCCATGCTGTTGTTCTGATCGTTTCAGGAATGGGACCTCCAGGTGCGAAACCAACACCCTTTTCACGTCGAACATGCCCATAGCTCACATCAGCTGGCCAAGTTCCTCCAGTCACTGAAGGTGGCAGCATATGTCCTCTTCCAGGTCTCAGGACGTTGCATGCCAATGTTGGTAACTGATCTTGAAGGCGCAAAAACTCAGCTGGAATCTCACCGTGAAATAAAACTACCCCCTTCTTGGTAAGCAAAAGCTGTTGGCTCTCAATGAACTGTGGATCCAACACGAAGTACACTGGCTATGGATGATTGGGGTACCCCCTCATTTTAGGAGACCTCCATATCAATATCTAATCATATTTACATATGACCTATGGCAAGATTGTAGGTGTGAATTGTTTTACATGTTTTATTTCCATATTTGAACATATTTGATATGCACTTTCCACATCTGGATATGCATTTTGCGCTTTCGGGGCTGTGGCTCCAAGGAATCTGTGGCTACGCATGCTAAAGAAAACACCTCGGAAAATGTGCGTCGTCGAATCTGAAAAAAAAAGGACATGATAACCCCACAAGTCAACTTCGTCGAATAAGACAAAGGAGGTGGTGGAGGATCGAAAAGTAAAAAAAAAATGTGTGTGTGCGTGACAAAGTTGTATGTGAAAGATGGTGTGTGACAAAGAAAGATGGTGTGTGTGTGTGTGACAAAGTTGTGTGTGAAAGTTGGTGTGTGACAAAGTTGTGTGTCAAAGATGGTGTGTGACAAAGTTGTGTGTGAAAGATGGTGTGTGACAAAGAAAGATGGTGTGTGTGACAAAGTTGTGTGTGAAAGATGGTGTGTGACAAAGTTGTGTGTCAAAGATGGTGTGTGACAAAGTTGTGCGTGAAAGATGGTGTGAAAGATGGTGTGTGACAGATGGTGTGTGACAGATGGTGTGTGACAAAGTTGTGTGTGAAAGAGGGTGTGTGTGTGTGTGTCAAAGTTGTGTGTGACAAAGATGGTGTGTGAAAGAGAGTGTGTGAAAGATGATGTGTGTGACAAAGTGGAGGCGGAGGCGGCGGAGGTGGAGGAGGAGGCGGGATACAGAATCAAAAACAAGAACCCCACACAAAGATGCGGGGGAAAAAAGAACTGTCAGGAAACCCCAAGAATGAAAGATGAAATTCCCACTTTAATGTTCGGGTTTATTGAAAAACGTCAAGGAACAACATTACAAGTGGAAAAAAAAAGGTGGTTAATCGATAATGGAAAACCCAAAACGATTTCACTTCTTATATGTCAACCCTGGATTCATGTTGACCAGTCGTGGAATGTAAAGTTTCGCCTCCTTCCGACTTGTGTTTGACCATGGGGGCCCATTCAGGCCATGACGAGCAGTTCATAGAATTTCCAGAGGCCCTACAGTTCCACGAAAAAAAATCTGTGTCGTGTTATGTTGTGTTCAACAAAATGTTGTAAGATGTTATCAGTTGGTTTCTAATCTCCTTAAACAAACTAGTCTGGTTGGTGGTATACCTACCCCTCTGAAAAATATGAGTTCGTCAGTTGGGATGATTATCCCATATATGAAATGGACAAATAAAAGCAATGTTTGAAACCACCAACCAGATTATCATCTATAAATCACCAACCATTTCCAACATAACTATGGAAAATCACCATTTTCAATGGGTAAATCCACTATAAATGAAGGTTTCTAGCTGGGAAAACCAACTATAAAAATTGAGTTATGATCACCAACCAAGCGATTCCGACCAGGGGCCCCTGCGACTGGGCATTTTATACGCATCTGTGGTATATACCCAGACCCTCCACCCTCAACAAAGGGTTAAAGTAATGACAGGTATGGATTATATGGAGTGAAACATGGTAAAATACGATTTTCTGTGGGAACTCGGAGGGTCTAGTGAGCTTCTTTTTTATATTTTCTTGTGTTCTCAAAAATGGAATGATGGTGATTTAGCATGATTTACCCTCTGGTAATTTATAACATAGCTATTGAAAACACCCCATTTAGTTCGTGGATTTTCCCATGAAACATGGTGGATCTTTCCATCGTTTTTTTGTATGTTTACCATTATTTATGATGATGTCCATAGTCATTCCACCATTCACCAAATTATTACAGCCCGCCTGCATACTGGGAAGTGATGCGGGTACTGGAGCCTCAGCACATGTCTAGATTCACGAATCAACACCCAACAAACTACTGGTTGGTGGTTTTAACCATCATGTTTTGAAACACTAACATGAAACACTAACATGAAACACTAACACTGCTTGATAATGGTTGATAGGTACCCCAACCATCATGTTTTATAGATGTATAATATCTGGTTGGTGGTTTTAACCATCTTGAAAAATATGAGTTCGTCAATGGGAAGGATGACAACCCATATATCATTGAAAACAATCCAACCATGTTTGAAACCACCAACCAGAACTCGAGCATGGTAGGTCACCCACAAAAAGGGAAAACACACAGCAGCATTTATCAATGACGTCTCAGGTCATTTCGAAATTTCATTGGATTGGTTGGAAAAATGACACCGGAAACCCACATGATCTTCATGGTAAAAACATGTAAAAACCCATGGGTTTCCCGTGAAGATCTGAGCAATCGACCAAGCCCGTCTTGAGCTGGCGTCAAGCGGTCAAGAGAGAAAGAAGTGTTCTAACCCGAACTGTACTCGAGAGGGATATATATATATCATATTATGAATATGTATTATGTATAAAATGTATTATATATTATATATATACATACACAATCTTGCACATGTGTACAGTAGGTACCATATATAGTACATCATCAACAATCTGACTGTTTGGAGTTTGCTTCAAAATGGAGGTCCCCAGGATGGGAATTTCATACGGAACAAAAAAAACAACCATGGGATTTGAGGGATACCTGCTTGATCTGCGAAAATTGTAATACCCTCTGGTAAACATACAAAAAGCTATTGAAAATTGCCATTTATAGTTGATTAACCCATTAAACATGCTGATTTTCCATAGTTTTTTGTATGTCTACCAAATGGTAATGATCTATGAATCTGGGAAAATTGAAGCTGAAAACTACCAACCATCTTCAAGCCTGCAGTCTCCCAGAATCAACTTGTGGTGATGATGTATCTGGTCATTTCTCCTGCTTTCTTTGCTTGTATCCACATTCAGTGACTTAAACTAACAAACGTGTTTTCACCAACCAACTCATAATCCTAATCCCGGTTCTTGGTACATTAATCTTTGTTGGTTTGTAAATCCATCCAACTCCAACATAACAAATTGAAGGGATTAAATCAACTGCAATGCAAACAAAAACCATCATTCCTGGATGATTTTCCAATTTAAGCTAGCCACATTTGCCGGAGGGAACCAAGGGAACCATCCAAAGTTGGTTTACATGATGTTGCTCGCGAAATCCCCGATGAGCAAACGTATATATAATCCCAGAAAATCACCAATCATCAGCAAATAAAACTGGTTGGTGGTTTCAACCTACCCCTCTGAAAAATATGAAAGTCAGTTGGGATCATTATTCCCAATATACGTAAAAAAAATGTTCCAAACCACCAACCAGAAAACATGTATCCTCCAGAAAATTTAACGAAAGATAGGGGAAGAGTAGTTTCAACGAAAAATGGCAAAGATGTTTAGGGTCGAAGTGTTAATATACCAGAGGGGTTATAGGTATCACGATCAGTATGTATATATCTGGTTATATTATGGTTATAAATAACAATAATTCACTAGCCTGAAATAAGGATATATAAAGGATATAGGTCAAGTAAGCCAGATATGGGGGATTGTCGTCAAAACTCATTCTTACTATATTATTACCAGATTTGGAGAAACCGAAACATCCATTAACAATCCATTCACCAGCTAGTAAAACCTATTAAGTCTTATTATTACCTTATATTATTACCTTGGCTATGAGGTCTAGCTAGTTTCCCATAAAATAGGAATAACCATTAACCATCCATTAACATTATTACCGTATTATAACTATATTATTACCATATTATTAATGTCAACCCTGGATTAATAAACCCCTAGGCCGTTTAATTGGGAAGGTACCATTTAAGTATCAAATCATGACTATTGGGGGAATACCCCCTAATTAATAAACCATGGTTTATTAATCCGGGGTTGACATTACCATTCTTCAATATGGTATTACCATATTATTACCATATGAGGTCTAGGTGGATGGTTGCCAGTACCATCCGCCTCGCGGCGCCGTGCGATCCAATCCTCAGCACTTCTCGTTGTGAATCATGGTGATTTCATGGACGTTTTTCATGGGATTGGAATGGGAATTTCAATGGGATTAGCGGTTAGCTTTTCTGAAGATCATATTAATAACCAGGACTTCTCTGGGTACGTAATATACTTATGTCATATGTATATATGTATATATACGCGTATATATATATATACACATATAATATACACATGTATATATATATACATATGTATGTATATCTATATATATCTATACCCTCCAGTAAAGTAACATAGACCCTGGCAGATAGGGGTTGGAAGATTAGTTTCAACTAAAAGTTGGTGATTTTCAGGGTCTATGTTAATTTACCAGAGGGTATATATATTATATATATATATGGGTAAATTATAAGATTTCACGAACCTGAATAGTTCGGCCATTTGGGGATGATTTCCTATATAAAAAGGGTGTGAAATAGTTTTAGGATTTTTTTTTTGAGCAGGTTTGGGAATTTTTTTTGGATTTCTTGGCTGGTACCATTTGCCTAGTGTTTGCAACGGTTTGGAACTTGAATTTGTCATTTT
>Ga0126342_10009940_pt1 | contig 17031 bp, 20 predicted proteins | sample Cyp1metagenome_FD_92528 | JGI IMG/M metagenome (GOLD analysis project Ga0126342, IMG submission 92528) | Coral microbial communities from Lord Howe Island, Old Settlement Bay, Australia - Cyphastrea 1 metagenome | ecosystem: Host-associated > Invertebrates > Cnidaria > Coral ... | reverse complement strand
TATATATATTATATATATCATATATTATATATATCATATATTATATATATCATATACTAAATATATATATATATTATATATCATATATATATTATATTATATTATATTATATCATATTATATTATATTATATTATATATATAATATAATATATATAATATGATATATATAATATAATATATAATATATAATATATATATGATATATATAATATTATATATATTATATATATAATCTGTGTAATTATATTATGTATCTATATTGTAATACATATATACATATAATATCATATACTAGAAATATAATATGTCATGGGAAATCATGAATCCCCTAAAAATATACATATGTGTTTTTGAATCCCGAAATGGACTACAGGAACTGAGCAGTTTCCTAATGACTCCTAATGGTTGGGTTTGGTTCTGCCATGGTTCTGCTGGTAGGGATTTCTGACTCATGGAATCATAACTAGTTATAAGTTATTATCTAGATCATCTGATTCATGAAGAACATAATAGTTGGAAATGATAGGAAGATCATAATGTCTTGATTCTAATGATCAATCTTCCATGAATCAAATGACTTGGATCATAGATGATAGATTATTGGTTATCAATCAATAATCACATTCCTAGTCAAATTCTTGATTCCCCAATAATCATCAATAGTCTTCCCTCCCATGACTTGGACCTCATCTCTCAGCTTGCCGATGTCACGCTTGGACTCACCACTGGCTCCTATCCAGGTTGGGTCATGTGGCTTGTCTCCTTGGGAATTTTCCATGAGTCCATCCCCTGGTTTTACATGATGTGTTTATGACTGTCCATCAAAAAATTGAGATTTTTGGGGTATCCCCCCGATTTTGAAACAACCCCAAATAGAGAACACGTGGGGTGAAACGGTTGAACCAAACCTGCTTTGCCACTGATTTACGCCCAGCAAATCCCAACATGGATTTTCCAATGCCTTGAAGCCCAGCGATCCGCAAATCCAGGGCATTCAATCTCTTGGCAGTCTCCTGTGGGTGTCTAAACTGTCACTGGATTGATTAATGGGAAAATCTACAGGCAACATTGTGTTTAATGTGTTTTGACCCCGAAATATAAGGGTTTGCTGTAGATTTTCCCTTAAACCAATGTTGGGACAGTCTACATTGCAAGCATTGCGAAGACTCCATCCTGTCTCCAAGGATCTGAGTGCCATGGCCCAGTCGTCCTTCGAAATGTTGGAATGGTGTCGTTCCAGATTTTCAATGCGATCGTTCGCCTCTTTGTGGAGATCTTCATCCTGGGAAACCAAGGGCCGGGAAACCAAGGGGTTCACGATCCTTTTTCAGGAGTTGAAATCCTGCAATTTGGGGCTTTGCTTGCGTCAATTTCAATTTGTACCTGTAGATCAGTTGAAAGCCACAAGAAAATGTCTATCTTTACACAACATGTTTGATACACTGACCTAGATGTTTATGAGTAAACTGAGGATCTAGCTACATCATTCCGCGAAAGCACACATTGCTGCATGACGAGATTTGCGGCATCACAGGCCAAATCTACTGCGTATGACTCAAAATGAGAGGCCCCCACAGGATTGGATTCTACCCTCTGGTGATTTAACATAGCTATGGAGCTATGGAAAATCACCATTCTCAATAGCTAAATCGTCCAACTGGGCCCTTTCCAGGGCATGGAGGGTGAATCCCCCACCTTGTTCATATCATATCCTAACAATACTATATCCAAATTAAAATGGTTCGCAATGTATAAAATCCATATCTATATCTATCCGCCGATGAGTGCATCTATATACATATGCAAAATTTGGGTATATATATATACATAATATTGATTATGTATATATACATATATAATTATATCTACATATATGTATGCAGGTCGGACAACCACATTATCTGGTTGGTGGTTTCAACCCCTCTGAAAAATATTAATCAATGGGAAGGATTATCCCATGTATTATGGTAAATAAAAAATGTTTGAAACCACCAACCAGTTATATACTGTATATAATGTTAATTTTTGATGTCTAAATTCCCCAATAAAAAAAGCCACCTACCGCCCAAAGCGCCACCGCCCCCGCCCTGCACCTGCTTCGAGAGTGTTGCCTCCACATGGCCTGGGTATCACAGTAACAAGCCAGTTGTAATTAGTGGCAAGATATCATTGGAATATATCCACCTTTAATCGGATTATCAGTGGATTATTAGTGGATATCACTTGCATTATCCAGTGGATATTATTGGATCTCAGTTGAAAGAATCCGAATAATCCACTTTTTGGTGGATTCCCAGTTGGAATTGTTGTTCCAGTTATGAGTTTTTTTTGCACTGGTGCTGCCGATGAGCTCTATGCTCGGGTCAGAGTTGATGTTCCAGTTATGAGTGGTTTAAGATTATGCAACCAGAGTTGTAGGGGTTGTATCCTAAGCTATGGAGATTATTGCTGTGGCCGGTGGCTGAGCCCATGAATTCAGTTGTAGGGGTGATCCCAATGAATGGATACAACCATGGGAGATAGTTTGGGTACCCATTAATTTCAGAAATTCCGAACTTTATGGAAGTAGTGAAAGAAGGGATAATGGTGGGAAACCTCATCGAACAATGATGCGATGTTCTGAAGAATAATGGGATAGGGATCCGACCACCACAGACCCTGCTATGGGTTGGAGGTGGAAAGACTACTTGCGAACCTGGGGATCGGCGGTTTTCAGGGGTCCCCAAAAATGTGATCATTTAGGGTCACAAAAAGGGTCACTTCTTATGTATTAAATAATACTAAATATATACATTCACAATATATGTATATATATATATGTACCCTCTGGTAATTTAACGTAGCTATTGAAAATGACCATTTATAGTGGATTTACCCATGAATAATGGTGATTTTCTATAGCTATGTTAAATTACCAGAGGGTATATATATTATCTATATGATTGTTGCCAGCGAAACATTGATTTTCCATAGTAGTACCAACCCAAAAAACATCTTGACGGTTACCACAGACCTTGACCGTCATTTGTATCTGCAGCTTTCAGCAGAGGCATGATAGCTACAAGCTAAACTCGCATCTTGGGTCACTAGTCAGGTGCAGTTTTGGATTATCAGTCTTACAATAACATGGTTTCTCTGAAAATAGTGCAATTATATACCCCTAAATCCATCAGTTTTATCTATCGCTTTCTCTTTTCAAACAGCAATATTAGGGATATTCCCCAATTTTCTCCAATTTCTAGACACACCCAATGTGTGTAACCTCCCGTCCGGGCTGCCGAGTCACTGATTCGATTTTGCACCTCTTGCAGATTCGCGTCGACCTGCCATGTGATAAAGCTCATGGCCCATTTGATGAAACATTGTTTGCTGGAAGATCCACCATTTACCCTCTGTTAAACTAACATAACTATGGAAATTCAACATGTTTAATGGGTAAATCAACTATAAATGGGCCATTTTCAACTGTTAGTTTACCAAAGGACATGTTCCATTTAGGGGATTTGCGATAGACCCTACAGTAGCCACTTGGTTTGAGGATGGCTTTCCAATCTCCCCTTGCCTTCGCGTTCATGCTGGCATGCGCATCCGCGTGGCGATCTTGGAACAGAGCTGCAGCTGGACGCGGAATTTCAATCACTGATTCTTCAACAATGTCAAGAAAGTTCCACGGTCAGTGCTTTAGTTGGAGAATATTGGATATATATATATATATATATATGTATTATACTATGTTATATATATATATGTACATATATATATATATATATGTGGATAACATATAATAATTAATAGTATTAATAATAATAAATAATTTTAATAATAATAATTTGTTTAAAAAAATATCATTATATATATATATATATTATACGATTATATACGCACACACACACACGCAAAAGGAGCGACATTTCCAAGATGTGCACGCATCAACTCACCATCGCTGTATGCTATGGCTGCTATGGTTCCTGAGATGTCTGACTCAACGTTGCTTCCAAGTCCCGGGAGTGCTGTGAACGCTCCTGCCATGGTCATTGGAAATTATACGTAGCTTGAGGTGCTGTGGATGTAAATTCCGTTCCCTTTATCAACAAACACCCCTGCAGAAACCCCGGTCTAATGGTGCATCTATTCATTTCGGGGCTCCATTTGGCAATGTTACTGCCTTTACAAGGCTCAGACATGGTGCCTGAATGGAACCACGATTTGTGTGATTTCAAAGGTTCAGGTTCTTGAGGGGTCAATAAAGTAGAGTGGAAAGTGGTTTTGCATGGGATCCACATTTGAAGGTGGAGATGGACAAACCACTACATACGAATTACCTGCTACAGGTAAAGTTCAGATAGAAAGACAGATAGACAGGTAGAAAGGTCAAATAGATTGGGAAGCCTGACATAAACAGATAGACCGGCAGGTATCCAGACATCTACACAGACAGGTAGGGGGACAGGTGGACGGACAGGTAGACAGAGAGGTGCAGGTAGGTACACAGATAGAGAGATAGATGGATTGATCGATAGATTTCTTAGCTTGGTAGGTACTGTAGGTTGCTCAGAGAGAGGCTCCTAGATATTTAGATATATATATACTACACATCTATGTCTATTGAATTGTGTGTAAGATGACACTCATGACAAGAGTAATAAATGGTAATGGAATATCATGAAATATAATATACATATAATACATATAATACATATTATGTATCATGATTGTAACACGAATAACGATAATGGTGACAAGAACAGTGCTTTCCCCATGACGGCCACGCCATTTTGGGATCGGACCAAAGCCAAAAAAAAGTCCATTAGTTGGTTATATGTCCCGCCATATCGTCATCAATATCCCATTCATATCCCATTAATACCCACTAATATTGATTCATGTTCATTAATATCCACTAATATCCACTAATATCCACTAATATCCACTAATATCCACTAATATCCACTAATATCCACTAATATCCACTAATATCCACTAATATCCATTGATAGTCCATTCATATGCACTAATCCGCATTAGTATCCCATTGATTCACGATGTTTAATAGCTATCTCATAGCGGCCATTTCCCACAAGGTGGCGCAAGATGGCTGTCCACGCTGTCCTCCAAGCGCTGGTTCACAGCCTTCACCACCAGAACCACTGGCAACTGATGGGTGAAAACAAAAAAACATACTTCACTGACAGGTCCTGATGAAAATCTCACTGGTGAACCTGGAACATGAGTAAGCACTGGTAGCCTGGTAGACCTTGAATCAGGTGGCTACTTCGCAGAATCTGTACCAGTACCATCTCAAGGCAAGCGTTGCAGTAAGAGTGGCCGTGGCTTTCATTGAAAACAATCCTTTTCAGCAAACAATCCCATACAGCAGTGACAATACACTCCAATAGTCAAACATGACATTCCCCAATTAAATATAGATGATTTTCCTATTCAAACCTCCAGTTGTACAGGGATTTCCCAGCCAGTGCCCCACGACTGTCAAAATGGCCAGTGCATCAATTTGGGGTTCAAATTCAAATTGACTCAGACCCGAGCAGAGGCCAAAAATGATGCGCGAAAAACATAGTGTTCAATGGATTGGTTTAAGGGAAAATCTTAGCCGGAAACCATGGTTTCTAGCCTTACATAATGGGGTTTCCTGCAGATCTTCCCTTAACCCATACTGGAATATGTTGATCATCATGTTTTTTGGTGGCAATCTTAATAATTATATGGTTTCGGCATCAAGAAGTATATTTAAACGAAGAGTTTTCTGTTTTTTTGGGGGGGCGGCCTATGTTGAAACATCTTCACCTACTATCTGAGCAGTGGCTGCTAAACCCCTGTTGGTTGATGATTAGTTCGGGGATTATACTACCCAATCTATGGGGGATTATAGATGATTATAGAGGATTATATGACCCAATATATGATAATATATGGATATATATATATGGATATATATGGGGCATTATAATAATCCAATAGGGAAGCCCTATGAACCAACCAGGATTTCATGGAATGCTCAACAAATGCTGGGCATCAGCACTGCCATCGACTCTTCTGCGGCTCGCTGAATTTCGGCCACTTGAGAGTCGGCCTCGGAGCTGAGCTGCCCAGCAGAGGCTGTGTGGGATTTGTTGCTTGAGGTGACCATCAACCAAATGGAGATGTTGATGGAAACCCAAAAGGATAAAAGGAAATTACCATTATATTACGTATATATAATGGTAATAATATAATATATATATATATATATATAAATATGTGTATGTATATGCATCTTCAATATCTTCGTGGGGTTTTATTTTTCGATATGTTTCGATGTGTTTGAGGGTTGCTAAGGTGCTATCCCAACCACGATAATACAATGGGATATATAACGGATATGGCTATGATGGCCCTAGGAATAGATGGCTCAATACGCTGAGAAACTTGGATGGTTGGATTCATTGGAACGAAGTTTGACCCAATGCATAAAGCACTCCTTCGAACCAACCGGGAAAGAACATGGAAGAAAAACAGTGATCAGGGGAGCGGAAGCCGCTGACAGTGGCTATTGGGTCAAGTCATTGGACACTCAAAAGTCTCGGATGGCCACTCAAAATGACAACAACTTGTGGCTTGGTTGGTTTAAACCTTGGCCAATAGCCATGTCGCCATGTCGCCAAACAGCATCCAAGACCTTGAAACTAAGACTCCATTGACCCGCGGCCGTCTCTACCCACTGGCATGATGGTGCATCTATGGTAAGTTCTTCGTAAACCTATGTACATTTACCCCCATAACCTCCCCCATAAATCACCCAAATGTAAGGCAAGGGCATGTTAAGTACTCCCATCTTGGAAGAACTACCAAATTTATGTCCATAGATTTAACCACGCATACAATAGACTCAATAGACGTACGGGATTGGCATATACCACTAAGTTCTTCAGATATGTAACACCGACCTAATGTTGAAAAAAATCACATGTTCCAAAGCGGTGAATTTCCCATCAATTTATGTCAAGCCCATATCTAGGTGAAAAATTACTTGATGGTACCCTCCTGTAGTTGAACATAGCTACTGAAGCCATGGCCAACGTTCGATGAATAATTTACCTATACATTTCCTGGTGATGTTCCACTTCGCAAACTGCAAGAGATCACCAGAATTATCAGTTATCTCCCAATAACGTCCTCGTGTTTTGTTGGTTGCTCTCTGATTATTCAACATTGCTATGGAAAATGGCCCATTTATAAATGACTTATGAAACCTATCATGATTGTTTAGCCAAATAAAAGCCATTGAGACTGGTGTTTTTTCCCATAGCTACGTGAAAAATTGCCGAGTAAATCCCCTGATCCCAATCATGGCCTTCTCATCCAACCTCTTTAAGTCGCTACGAAAGGTGGATAAGGCCTCCAAGACAAGCTGGTCCCGATGGGTGGCTGTTGCTATCAACGGATACTGGGATAAAGATGGATAAAGCCAAGTCCCTTAAAAAGATAGTAAATTACTTCAGGTTTCTTCTATCTTTTTGGGGGTTTACTAGTTATATGAGCGTTAGACATTTTCATGGCTCTACTATATCTTCGTCCCACCAAAATAGATTGCTAGATTTCATGTTTTGCTGATCCCCATGTTGATTAATGGGAAAAGGACGTTCTCACCATTATATAGATTTTGGATTGTTTCCGTATTTGTTTGGGTAACAAACTCATAACCACACATTGGCTGTATAAACCAATATATAGATGACCGGCTAAGGACACTTTATGCTTGGATGTGCATCCCAGCTAAAAAGTCGTGTTGTTCTTGTCCATAACGGTTATGGACCATAACCCATTGACCGAATCCAGCTGGGGGATATTCCACATACTCTCTGGCCATCCACCAGCATGTAGTTCGCGAATTTCCCAGAAATTTCCAGTAAAAAAAGTGCCATTACAGATGCTAACATCCACCATAATTCGATGATGGTCCCATTATAGATGATTTATCGATGTTTTTTCCATATATCCCACAAACTTCCATGGCTAGTTCGAGGATCATCTCATTCTCCCAGCATTTCTCCTGGTTTTTCATATGTTTCCATATGTTTCCCATAACAAGCTCCATAAACCTCCATTAGTTTATCTGTTCCATTTAGCTCCATATGTTTCCCATGATAGCTGGGAAAAAAAACACCATTTATAGCTGGAGAAAAAGCACCATTTACCCTCTGGTAATTTAACATAGCTATGGAAAATCACCATTTTTCATAGGAAAATCCACTATAAATGGTCATTTTCAATAGCTATGTTAAATTACCAGAGCGTAGTTCAATCCAGGTAAATATCCATTTATAATTCATTTATAGATATAACATGATATAACCACCACTTATATAACCATTCATAGAATGACACCATTTATAGAACCATGGTTTCTAAAACCACCATCTGGTTGGTGGTATACCTACCCCTCTGAAAAATATGAGTTCGTCAGTTGGGATGATGAAATTCCCAATGGAAAGTCATAAAATTCATGTTCCAAACCACCAACCAGATTATTATCAATATTAAACATCCCATTAATGTTATATGTCCCATGATTACCGGTATATTTACCATTCTAATGGGTATATCATGGTATATCATATCCCATCATTATTAACCATCGTTATTAATTATTAACCATCAGTAAATTAACATAGACCCTGCCAGTCATCGGGGTTGGAAGATTAGTTTCCATTGAAACTAGGCTATTTTCAGGGTCCAACTGTTAATTTACCAGAGGGTAACCATCCTTATTACCCTCTGGTAATTTAACATAGCTATTGAAAATGGCCATTTATAGTGGATTTTCCCATTAAAAATGGTGATTTTCCATAGTTATGTTAGTTTACCAGAGGGTAACCATCGTTATTCACCACCATTTACAGCTGGGACACCAGCTGTCGCCTCGTCGACCTTCCGCCGTCGCGAGTCCACCTCCAAGCGTAGCGCGCTGGCCATGTCTCGGACCTCACGCGCGGGGAAGACACAAGTAGGGTGTAGGATCTATGGAATCTCTATGGAATCTCTTAGTTTGGGCCATACATAGCTGAGTGAGTGTATATTTTTCGACCAAAACACAAGGCTGAGCTGGGCGCTGTCTTCACAGAAGCATCAATGTCATCATTCCTGTGGGGCAGACCCTGGAACAGCCCAGAGGTGACCACTAATCCAGGATTGACAGGGGACCATCCCAACCATGGGGATATTGGATTGTATAACAGATGATAACAGATTATATAAACCAACCATACCGGGGATGTCAGATACAGAACTGATATGGCCATGATGGCCCAGAGACTGGATGATTCAAAACCGAAGTTGACTAATTCTACAGCCATACAACCCGACGGTACCATGCGAAACATGTTCTGGCTGCTGCTGCTCCAACATTCCGCTTCAACAGAGTCAAAGCATGGCACCACTCAAATACAGTCTCGCACTAGCAATTCTGGCACAAATGTGAACATGTCTCGCCCTTGAGTGCCTTGTTGCCCAGGACAAATACCACAAAAAAACATATTTTCATGGGAAAATGATGACAGGACAGACAATAGGATTTTTGTTGGGTATCCTATTCCAAGACAACGCCTTGTGGGTTTTGCACAGACAATAGTTTTCTTGCCAAGTTTCATATCATTCCAGGCAGTGAGGTCTGTCTTCGCATCCAGTTTCGCCTGCTTTACACCGATGTAGGGGATCCCTCTGCTCAGGGGTTTCCTAAAATGGGGGTACCCCGCAATGGATGGTTTACAACTGAACATCTATTAAAATGGATGATTTGCGGGTGCTCCTATTTCAGGAAACCTCCATATGTATAAATATATGTGTGCCAAAGAAAAAGCTGCGAAAGTCATTGAGGTGAAAGTACTGAATAGTCTCCAAATTCTGCCTTTTTCAGACAAGGACACACAAGGACACACAAGGACACACAAGGTGCAAATGGATCTTCAAAGTACCTTATCCCATTAAATATCCATCCATCATTAATGGGATATTTGCTGGGATAACTTGAAATGGGATAATCAGAATTAATCCATGTTGCGCAACGCTGCCTGCGTTTGCTGTGCATGCACAACGATGTCCTGCCGATGAGCTGCAAAGGCAGAGAGATTGTTTTTGGGAAACAAATGTGGTAAACCCATAAAGTCACCCCCCATATCACCAGAAATGGTTGGATACTGACCATGAGAACTTGGGGGTTGTCATTGGGTTTACCACATTACTGTTTGTCCACATGTGACACTTCAGTGATTGACAACACACGTGCCAACAATTTTACCACATTGATGTTCTGTTTGAAATGTCCGCACGGTCATTTACCCTCCACCAAATCAACATAGACCCTGAAAGCAGACGTGCTTTAGTGGAAAGTAATCTTCCAACCCCCAACTACGGCAGGGTCTATGTTAACTTGGGGGAGTGTAATAATGTGTATATAATCCTTGTTCATAAAGAAAGAGTAGAGTATCCTAAGGATGTGATCATTGGCAAGCTGACTGGAGATATTGGCAACCAAAACATACGCCTCCTAGGAGTTCTCAACGGGAAAAGAAAACTTCTACGGAGCACTGCTAGGTGAAAAGGGACTTGCTTGCGAGACGTTCATGACATACGTGAAAGTATGACCCCTCAGTGAACACACATCATTTGCAGGTCGATATCCCCATCTGGAATGCTTCTATCCCCATTATTCCTGCTGATATCCTCAGTTTCTTGTTAGCTGACTTAGCTGACCGCCAAGAAGGCAACCATAATTTGAGCGTCTTTTTAAAGTGAAACTGCCCATATTTGTAGCTGCACTCCATCCTCTTCGGTGGTTTCTGGAAATTCGGGACACAATGGACCTAAATCAAATCGGTCTGAAGTCTATTTGTAGTAGGGAAACTGATAGTTTTAGAATTCCGCAATTCTAGGAAACATCGAAATGAGTGCGTCTGAAAATAGGATACTCAAAAAGGTTAAAAACATCCATTTGCCTGCTAAAATGGAGATATCTTGTGGGTAAATCACCCTTTTTCATATCAGCCCAAATATCAATATAGCTTTGGAATTGTCCTATTATAATCTAAAAATATCCAAATCAATATCCACATCATAGTTGGTTTATATATTGCCCATATACCAACCCAAATCTCCATCTGGGCACCTCCGAAAGCTGCTGACAGCGTTCATGGGCCTCCTGCAGGCTCTGGGATACGTCCTGCAGCAGGTCCCAAGCCGACGTCAAGCATCCCAGATGCTACAGTCGGTATCCTAGATACAGTCACAGAACTGTTTTATTATAATGGGGGAGTTATGATGTTCATAATAGTAATTACAATATATATATATATATATTATTATTATTATTATTTATCATTATTATTCTTATTATTATTATATTATATACATGTTAAATCATGATCATACACACATATAATGGTAAACATGCACACATAATCTATACTAATTATACATTCAGCATAGCAAAGGTCCCTTGAAACTGCCACCGGCCTCCATCCAAGCGTCGTGCGCCTTTAAGGCTTCCTGATAGGCATCAAAACTGGGGGATATAACACTGGTTGGTGGTTAGGTCCCAAATATATCCAAATATATGATATTTATTTGTTTATTTATAATATATCATAGATATACTGATATATGTAATGTATTGTAATATTCGCTACTACATTCCCCAAAAAATGGATCAGTTCGGATCATCCTACCAAAGATGCAAAATGAAAAATGGTTCACACCACCAACCAGAACATCACCAAAGCCTAAGAATCAGATTTTTGGTTCAAGAGAAAAAATAAACTCTGGTTGGAGGTTATGTAATAGGACAGAATTGGGGTCATTTAAAGGGATGAAAACAAAAGCATTGAACCGATTGAACCACAAACCAATCATACGATCGGAATAATTACAGCAACTAAAATTCGTCATGAGAAAGTCCAGTCAAGATGCGTCACTCATCCTCGATGAAAGAACATCAACCTTCTAAACCACCAACCGTCGAACATCTTTGGAACCCGACCGCACTTGCCAATCTTCTGTCTACAAAGCGATGACTAAGACAGATGACTGATGATGATCTTTCCAGTAGCATCTCGTGCTGGTTTTCAAGGCTCACCATGTTGAAAGCCTATATCCCAATTCAACTGGGGTTACAGTCGTAGCATTCCACTTGTGGATACTTCTGGCTTACCCGGCTTACCCCATTCTTATGCTTGATGACCCTGTTGGTTGATGATTGTGAAGTAGAACAATCCTTATGGATACTGCGCGCTGTTATATGGGACCCATGATTCTGCCAATCTTACATTTCTGCCAAAAGAAATATGCGTTTTGCCGGTTGGAGACTGTTAGCTTCAAGAAGGTTTCATATGTTCACATCAAAATGGCAAACACATAAAGTACTACACTATCATGTGCTCGGGAAACTCTTAGTACCTCGGAATATCGACACTCATAGCTCTTTAACTCTAACCACTGGATGGTAAAGTTCCAGGTGAAGTTCGCTTTCGGCGTTTCAGGCCTGCATATCTCCCATGTCCAGTCGCATGGTCGAGATCTCCGCCGTAATGGTGGCCTGGGTGATGTAACCAACAAACAGGCGCAAGATAGGGATTTGAGCAGCAAACCACTAGTGCAAACACACCAAACATACCCAATGACTGGAAACGAGCGGCATAAACCATCCACAACTGGAGGTTGATGATAGTTTATGATTGGATTTAACACATAAAATGACTGGGCATACAAGGCTGTCGCACCGAACTTCGTTCATAGGAGACGTTCATTGTTCGGCAGCGCCGTGGTACGTAGACATGGAACTTGTCATGCTTCTTTTGCCTCCATAGACAGAATTCCTGACACCCGCTATGTAATTAATCGATCTAACCAGGCTGGTTTGCCACCTTTTCCAAAGATCAAGAACAAATGAACAGTGTTCAAAACCCTCGTCAATCCGGGTCGGTTAAGGACGGAATTCCCATGGATTGTCATCTCCGGTCCCAACCCCAGAACGAAATTGTATAACGGGTAGTATAAGCCTTTGTTTACCATCAACCAACCATCATCTATCAATTGTATCTCCATATATTCATATATATTCCCCATATGTGTCATAGTTTAAAACCCCATAAACCCAATAAAATTCGATAGTTCATGAAAATCCCAGCTGGTTGCAACCGTTTTTTGGTGTTTTCTAAAGGCTCCCCTGGCTTAGCCACTGCATCCCCTGGCAGGCCCTGGCACCTCAATTCTCTGCCGCGAAGTGATGATCGAATGGGTGGAGTCCACTCGCGCTCTCATCTCATCCAGGTCGACGTTCACCGCATCCATGGCCGCCGTGAAGTCCTGGACGACGTGGCGAATCAACAGCCTGGTGGTGCCCTAACATAGATGGTTTATGGTGATTACATATGGTTTATGGATGATGGATGGAGATTCCCCAAAAAATATGGTAGGTTTTTGACCCACATATAAAATTGGTTTCTACCTGTTATATCACGTTATATGCTACTAAAATAGTGCCAAATATTGTTTCTATCTTTTTTTGGACGTCGCTAAATTCAGTGATTCACTACCAGTAGAAGAGTTGCCTCTTGAAACTGCCTGTGAATCTACTATAGATACTATAGAAGAGGTTTTCTGAATCCTGGAAATTTTCTAAATTCTAGTGATCAAAACACCTCACAGGCTCAACCATCAAAACACCAGGAAGGATGGCCAGTTCAGTGAAATCGAACTCAAACATGGTTGTCAATCACTAATCATCTCAGAATCGAAATGTTGATTGTGATTAATCCCATCCCCTAATATCAAACATCCCATAAATGGTCCCAAACAACGCAATAACATGTAATATAATTATACAAGTTAATGTAAATTCCCTTCCTAGACCGTGATTTCTCGGGGGTGTTTTTCATGCCCTTCTGCGCCTCCATGTCTCGCTCGCAGGACAGGACGATTCGCTTCACTTGGGCCGTTTCCGCCTTGGCACTCTGCAGAACGTCCTGCATCGAGGTGGGGTGTTCACGTCCTCCATAGGTCCATATCATCCATATCAGATTCCAATAGGGCATTTCATCATCAAAAATGAGGAGAGATATAAATGATATAAACAATATATAAACCAACCATGATATAATCAAGAAAACGACTGTGATATTATGGGACATACATAATCATAAATCAATGTTGCCCAGAAATGGCGGATTTACCTCCAAGTGATGGACATGTAAATTGGGTCAAGGTGCTGGGAAAGTCATGATTTTTGTTCCCAAGGACATGATGACATGATCTATAAATGGTTGATGCTCCACCTTTCTATGTCACTTTGCCTTGGGAGAAAATTGCTTAAACAAACCACTAAGAAGACTAAGAAATCAAGAAGACTCATGAAATGCATAGATCTGGTCAACTAACTGTAAATGACAAATTGTAACTCCAACAATATCCACAATGTTTGGAGTGATTGACCTTACTAATCATAGGCCCTAGGTCCTAGGTCAAGGAGATCTTGGTGCCCACAGACCCCACAGGTCCTTTAGCTCACCCATGTCGTACTTCACGGAATCCAACTCGTGTGAGAGGCTATCCACGCCAGGAGCTGCCAAGGATCAGCAGACAAATTGCATCCATACTCAAATTGAAACCTCTGGGTATTTACATAAAATCAATTGAAACATATTAAAACCATTTAAACATCTAAAATATTGATAAATATTGATAATTACTCAAATGGATGATTGGATCCGATTTTTTTCTTGGAAACATATGGACACTGGAACCAGCATTCTGACGACGATGGTCACTCCACTTTTGCAGCAACCCACATCCAACCCACATCCAACTTGCCTGCTTCTCCACCTGGCATTCGCCTGGGACCCAACGATAATTCTGGGCCAAATCTTGTGCCGATTTGCGATACAGTATAGAATGTGACCGGCCGGAAACCCTAGACATCCTGGGGATTTTCTTGAGGCAAAGCACTCAGGGATAATTTGCAGAGTCAGAGTCAAGTTGAAAAACAAACGAAGGGAAATAATGCCAAGGGGTCCATTGACAAGCACCGATACAGTGGTAACTGTCAGGATGCAGCGCACCAGAACCGAATGAAATCAATCTTTCTGTGCAACCTCTTTATCGTAGATTTTTCCAAGCCTGAGCAGTTCGCCGTTTTGATGATATTTTTGTATCGGCCCACGAACGGCCAGTGAAGTCCTGAAAAACTTACCCAGAATTGTGGTTGAGTGCAACTTGATGAATGGCAACACCTATCTAATCATCAAAAAAACCCTTAAAAAAACACTACACCTGTGGAGGCTACATCCCATCGAAAAAAAAATGACGAGATTTCAGCCTCTAGGGGCTCCCCATGTCACCCCTATGGCTGCCATGCAACTGGGTTCCCAGGAAGGCGATCTTCTTCTCAACATCATGCGACAAGGCCTGACCATGGCTGGTGGTGGTCATGGAAGGGCAAAGATGGCATGGATGCTCAATGGACAATTGATGGCTATGAATGGATATTCACGATTCATTATATGTAAATGATATAATTTAATATCTCATATTTACACATATTTACCAGATGAATCAAACTGCTGAAAACGCACAATGGGTGGATATTTGGCATGGATTTGGCATCTTTCCGCCTTGAAAAGATCCAAACCCTTGGGAAAACTGGTGCTTTGCCACGTTTTATGCCTGGATCTGCGAGGAGACTTGACTCTCGAAGTCTGTCATCCTGGAGCACAGATCACTGCATGGGGCAAGTTGGGGCCCCATAGTGTGCTAAGTTGGTTTATGAGTAGGTTATACATGTTATATAGCTAGGATTTATGGATAACTGTAGTTATTGGGGGATATAAACCATCTCATAACTATAGGGGAGCCCATCTTGTCATACAAAAACCTCGCCCGAGTAGGTCGGTGACCCAGTCCTGTTGGTCATCTTTTTCAACAGTTGAGCTTCGCCCACCTCAGGGCTGCGATCTCCATCCCATGGGTTTTGACAATAATCTTCCCATTAAAAAAAAAAACTTGGGCCCATCCCCCCAACACCACTGGGCCCACATTCCGCCAAGAACCTAGAACTTAAATGTATTCTTGAGTTTGCCTTCATCTTAATTATTCCCTAAATGACTTCAAGTGGTCCAAAAAAAACCTGCTCCAAACTCGCATGACCCACCTTGCGACCACCTTCCGGAGTTGCACCACCTTGAGGACAATGGACTAAGGGTATCAATGGCCCCCAAAAAAGCTGGTCATTACCCATCTATTTTGGAATGTGTTAACGAACTTTTGATGTATAAATATCTAGACCCATTCAATAAAAATAGTTTATAAACCTGAAAGAAGAACACGCAAAGACGTCATTTCTCCTGATGTCAACCAAAATGAATAAACCAGAATTAACGCCTGATTAGTTTGGGGGCTACTAGGTATACATGCGTATACATAGATTTTATAATATATATATATATATTAAATATTATATATTATATATTATATATTCTTTGTTATATATTATATATTATATATTATATAGTATATATTATATATTATATATTATATATTATAAAATATTATATATTATATATTATATAGTATATATTATATATCATATATTATATATTATAAAATATTATATATTATATATTATATAATATGTATTAAATATTATATATTATATATTAAATATTATATATTATATATTATATGATATAATATATCTTATATGTTATAATTAAATATTATATATTATATTATATATATTCTATTATATATTATATATTATATATTAAATATTATATATTATATATTATATTTTATATATCATATAATAATATATTATATATTATATATTTTATATTATGGTCACCGACAGAATTATGGAAAAAAACAAAACGTTCAACTTAGACAGGCGGCGCCTGCGTCCGATTTTTCCATAATTGGATTTTTCCCCATAAGGGTTCAAAATATCCCGGAAGTGATCCGAACCTTTTTTTTTCCATAATTCTTGGAGG
>Ga0126342_10009939_pt1 | contig 17032 bp, 17 predicted proteins | sample Cyp1metagenome_FD_92528 | JGI IMG/M metagenome (GOLD analysis project Ga0126342, IMG submission 92528) | Coral microbial communities from Lord Howe Island, Old Settlement Bay, Australia - Cyphastrea 1 metagenome | ecosystem: Host-associated > Invertebrates > Cnidaria > Coral ... | reverse complement strand
TTTCCATATGAACTCATGAGTTCTTAGAATAATTTATTTTTTTGAACTCAACGGGTGCCGGAATAATATTATAATTATTCTGAGGTATGTTGACGGGGGTATCCCCTTAAGGCATCCCTCATGTCCTATCCACGTTTGGCCACTGCTGAGTTTGCTGAGATGCTGATGGCGTGAGGTCTAAGATGGCGAAAAGAAGTAGGATGACTTTGATGACATTTGTCTGTACTGTGCATGTATGTATATAGTTCTATATATACGCACCTACATTCATGGTATGATGTTGGTGATCATGGTGATGGAGAGGGATAAAACAAGAAAGATAGAGTGAGAGGATTATGATGGATTATGGCAATTTTGATGAGAACCCCCATTAGTTCAGGGAGTTTGAAAGCCGATCCAATGGGCATGCCTCCATTTTGGGCCTCTAAAATAGAGCAGGTTTAAGGTCGCACCAAAAAATCGGCAACGGTGCAGCGTTTGCCATGCGCAGATGGAGATGGATGCAGCCTATTTCAACCAGACCTTCGGTTCTTTGGTGCTTCAACCGGTGCCTTGGTTGTGACAAAGCTGACCGGGCAGTTGATTGAGATCTGGTGTTTTTTAATTTCTTTCAAATGGGCATAGTAAAACCATTGAATGAACTCAACGTAGATTTTGGGTATTTGTTCCCCCTCAGGGATGGGTTGAAACAACCGAACTGTTCATTGAACGGTCCATCTCAAGGGCATTCTGTCTTTGAGATTCTTTGAGCATCCAGGGCACCTTTCTTTTTGAATGCTACCAATGAAATGCACTGCGTTCCATGGACGCTTGAGGTGAAACATCATGGTTGCCATCCCAGTCGAAGAATCCCCCCCTATTTCAGCTGTCAGGCGTCGTTGGAGCTGAAAGTTGAAGGGACTGATCCTGTTGGAGCCCTCAGAATCAGCATGGGCGTCATGATGCGTATCCACGTTGACGTGGCAGGCTACAGCTCGAACACACCTCCGGTCACCGATAGGTAAAAACGTAGATCGACGTAGATAACTCGTAGATATGACATGATGGGCGTAGGCCAATGGGCCCCCTACATTTGCATCATTTTACATCCTTGTTCCGAAACTCAGATTTGTGCCTCCAAATGCATCCGTCCTGACAGAAGTGTCACAACAAAAACCCATCCTCATGGTGCAGCCATTGCCACGCGCCCAGTCAGCGTCCGCGGAGACACATGCTTTCCCTCCCTTGCCACCGATCGTTTGGGAGTCCTGGAGGGTATGCAAGTGGGTGGCAGGTCCAGTACTGACTGGTGATGGGCACCTGGTACTTGAATCTGTCGCTACCAATGGACACAATGGGGATACCAGTACCAATCGTTTTCTTGTTGTTTCACTCATTTTGTACAACCTAATCTTGATGTTTAGGCTTAACTTTGTCATTTCATGTCACGCTCAACTGGCAACCCTTGCTTGCGCGAAGATGCGGGCAGTGTGGTGGGGCAAATCCTCTGAGAAGCCCTGGCAAAAAAAAAATAAGTTTTTTTTTTTTTAATCTTGGTTGCAGGGTATCAAGATGTATCAAGATGTATCAAGTATATTAAAATTGACCATGAGGTATGTTGGAACAGTATGGAACATGAATAAAAATGACCTACGTATGGATTAGATGGATGATTTTCCATGATTTTCCCATCTGTTCCCATGAAAACTCGAGTTCGGGGATTTCCAGCCATGAGAAGCGGAGGGGCTTTTGCGACATATTTCACGATTGAACTTGACATATTTAAGGATATTTCAAGAATATATAATAATATGTAGTATTATATAGTTATGTATATATAAATGTAGTTATATATATAATTCTAGAATTCTAGTTATATATTAGATATAGCTTTATATATATATATGTATGTGATACAACAGATATCTATAAAATACATTAAAGTACCATATGCATTTCAGGTTTCTCAGCCAAGCTCCCCCCAGACGGAAGCGTCCGAGGTGGCGGTGGCGGAGACGGAAGCGAAGCGAAGGAAAGCTGAGTCGCGCGACAGAAACCATGGGGGATTCATCGGCAAAAGTCGATGAGGATAAGAACTCCCCAAAATAATGGTGGTAAGTAGTCAATTTAAGTAATTTGATTACTATGAGGGAAGAACCCCCCAAGATTATTATGAGGATACTAAATCTAAGTCAGTTTAATAATTTTAATATGCCCAATGACGTAGCAGAAAGGTGTTCTGGTTGAGTTTAAGATATGTACTTAGAAAGACGTCAAATCCAATGGCCATGGAGAGAGAGAGAGAGAGAGAGACGCAGAGAATTGGGTTTGAGTTTATTGGATGTCCTCCGTCAAGAGTTGATTTTAGCAAGGTGCCTTTAGATGGGTGCTGGGTTTCAACTATCCGACTCTGGTATATGCATGGGGATAGAGCAGGTGTCAGTCAGGTGCCCGTGCTTGAATATTCCCCTCCTATACAACTGAGAAGCATGGTCAGTGACCATCCAGCATTCGCAGAACGGGAACCACGAATCAGTTTGACATGGGATATGAGACTTCATCAGCAGATATCAGCAGTCTCTGTGCAGCTTTGGGCACCACAGCGGTGTAACATGGTCTAACGACATGTGACCTCTTGTAATCCAACATGGCAACACTCCCGCATTTCAACCATTTTTGCCATAGACTATAGATGCTCATTGTGGATTTCAGGGATTTCCCAGCGGAGCTGATGAAAGAGGGTACAAACTGATCCAGCTTTGAGGTTCAATCAGGGGAACATCAAAGAAGAGACAGTCGAGGCGCAGAATGCCCAACGTCCCGACCTAGCTGTAGCCTTGTGATGACTCCAAGTTGCATGCTGGTTCGTTGTTTGATTGTAGCCAACTCTGAATTAATGCAAGTCGATATTTTTTCGGATGGAGGCTGGGTGGTTTGAAACAACCACCATTTCCTTCCACAACCTTGAAACACCGTACAGGATCCTGCAGAAGCTATGCACAAATGGCGCCATGGTGGCAATGATGGGCTGTCCTGAACAATGAAGGGGTGGTACAGTCCCAATCAACTCACAGTTATATACTCCCCATTTTGGGTAGTCGGAACTAGAACCCCATGTAGACTTGATATGGGTCGATCATTAGACACCACAGTACAACACAATGTATGGGGTGACAACACGTGTCAGTTCGTGTTGGCATGATGGGAATATATGGGAATAATTACAGCTGTCTTTAGATCCATGTGCCCTCCAGCTAGTGAGGTCGATGCGCATGATTGAACTGGCCTTGCTGCAGTGCAGAAAGCGAAAGGCCATTCATTTCTGGGCTGGTTCGGGGAGGCACGCCCTGAAAGGAACACGGCCTCCTAATTCCATCTCTGGGTGTGGCAAAAGGTTGGTGTTGGATGGCGTTGGTTTGTGTTGTCATGTTTCATTTCAAGGTCTCTTCCAGCATGATCCATGCCCGAAGAATATCAGCATGGCCTCAGATCCAGTAACCGACGGAGGCCGTTGAACTGCAAGATTTCGATCTGGCCCATCGCCTGAAGCAGCCGGAACCTCGGAATTTTTGTTCCAAAGTTTCTGCCCCAATTGGAAGGCCACCAATCAGATCCAGCCTCTGAGGCGCGAGCCGGCTGCGACTTTGCGTCTCACTGCAGCGCGCAGAGCATGCCTCGCCGGGGGTTCTCAGCATATCTGAGCATCAGGGAACATACCCAGGTGGGTCAATGGACTGGTTCATCTTGGCAAAAAGATACAAAAGTGGTCAACCCTGTAAAATGATGGTTGTTTGGTATTTGCTTGGTTGCTGGGGCATGCATTAGCATGCATCTGTCAATTGCTTGCAGAACGTTTCGCCTTTTGCTGGTCCAAGTCGGTGACTGAACTGAACCTGGCTTTGGCGCAATTCGCTAAGGCCAGCAAGACTCCAGCAACAAAGGAAGAAATTCCGAACACTGAGGTGGCAGTAGTTCCGGCAGGGTGAATGACTTTGGGAAACCCTCTCAGCTAGAGTTCCAGAATTTGGAAGGCCAGGCGGCTAGGATCCCTTCAAACAAGGATAAACAAGGGAAACCACCGGACCTTAAATTAAATCGTTTTGGAAGCCAGAATCAAAGTAGAACGACCTAGGATCCCCAAATCTCAATAAATTTCAATTTATAGATTCAGATGCTGCATATTAGTTCGTGGTAAACTGGTGAACCATGGTTTACGATTAAGTTCCATCTAACGAACCAACGTTTTTTTCTAGTGCTTTGCCGTAGGTCTTGGCCGTGCATCCCCCCAGGCCGAGCAGGAAGACCGGAAAAGGCTGCGGAACTCCGAGGACGAGGACCGGTCGGACCACCTTCAGGTGGGGCAGACATGGGATGACACTGGGGACTTGCTGACCAGGGATCTCGGTTTGGGTCAAGATCCATCAACCGTTGATCAACCTCAGAAATGGATGATTTCAGAAACCAAGCATCACCTGTTGTTGTGGATCCCTCAGGAGTTGCAAGCAGTGAAGCGTCAAAAGCAGGAGGCTGTGGAAAAAGAGGCCATGGGGGGGGAGGATATCCTCAGGCCTTGCTTTTTTTTGGGGGGGGAGAAAATGGCCGCCCCCCAAACCCAAACGGGGAAGTACAGTGATTGATTATGATGCCAAGATATGCCAAGTGCTGCAGGATTTCTTGCCGACCTCCGCTCCCTGAACCTGGGAAACTGGTTTGAGAGATCGTTCCTTTCATTTTGGGCAAGTCAGGAGAGACGTAGATTGCAATGCTATTGCCAGCTTCAAATGCTGGCAATGGTGTTGGCAGCCTGCCATCGCAGCAACATGATGAACATATACTGTGTGACACGCTGCGCAAAGTCAGGGAATAGTCGGACCAGTCATAAAATAGTAGCATACCTCAATTGTCACAACACATAGTCACATAGTGGCCTTAGTCGTGTCGTATATATATATATATATATATATTCATTGTAATAACTATGTATTATCTTTAAGTATCTTTAAGTCATATAATAGTCACTTAATGATACTTAATTGTCATTTACTGGGCATGCAGTCATCATCACTCCCTCGGCAGGATTTTGCTCGTGCCAGTGAGCTGCGGCGGAGAGAGTCCCTTGGAGACCCTGGATAGACCTGGGCTCGGGCGCTGGTTTTAAGATGTTTTAATATGTTTTAATGGGGAACATGAGGCACCATGAGATTTTGATAGATGTTGGGTTTACCCCAAGAAACGAATTACATATATATATATATATATCGAATTATTATATATAGTTATATGTACAGTATATTAGTGGAGATCTAGCAACAGTCTTGCACCGAAGAAATGTTCAGGATTTCAAATGGTTGGAGACCCAAACCCATCATGACCAGACCTACGGGATGGTGACACTTCTTGTGCTGCAACATCATATAACATGTATATAATTGCATATATATACTTACATATACCATCATATACCTATAGGAAATGTTTAGTTTTTTTTTAGGTACGTGCTAATCATACTAAACAAAGTAAATAATTCAATTTACTAATTAATCATATCATACTACATAATTATTCATACTGAATATAATCATACTGTAATCATACTATATATGCTCTCCAGTTTGAGCTGAAAAGAAACACCTGGCCACACGTCGTGACCGTCACTTCCGCAGTTCTGAGGCTTGAACTTGAACGACGTCAAAGAGGGGACGATTCCGAAGCGGCCGTCGGGATGCCCTGGAACGACTGGGGGGGGAACCCACGCCCCCATTGGTGCCCCCGGGAACGAAAACGCGTTCAGTTGGTGAACATAACTCCAATTTCACTATGGTTTATAGGTGATATATGGTGATGTATCCAACTAGTTAATGGGCTTATAGCATCTTATAACCAATCTATAACTGGGGGGGGCATGGGGGGTGCCACCTTGCATGGTTTAACCACCTTGAAATGGTCATCAACATGTATACACATCAGACATATCACCAGTATGCCAATATGGAATTAAGAGAAATGCAATACCCACCCATATCAGCCCCCAAAATGAATAGGTTCCTTATAAGTCAAAACCAGTTTTATTAGGGATAATCGAAATATTAGGGTGGCGTGGGGATGCATAAGGTTGTTCACCAGACTTCCTCAGTTTTTCATGCCAATTGGTTTTCGGATGTGATTGTGCACCATCAGTTGGACGCTGGACGAAGAGTTTGGGATGACTCGACCGCCAGTGATTTATTCACACATATCGTCATCATTCGGCATCAATCTCGGCAAATGAGAAATAAACAAAATCCTTGTGCTTGGTAGTTTCGTACCTTTTTGTTTCAGAATAAATCAGTTTGGTTTTCCATATAACTGCGGTTTTCAGTTAAAAAATCAACACGAAAAAATCGGCAATTTGGCAGACAAGCCATGGAGGCTGCAGCCTTACAGCTGCTGAGTAGCTCATCCCCCGAGGCCTCAGTGTGTTGTTTTCGGTGCGATGGTTCCGATGGTTTTTTTTTGACGTGCCTGGTTCAATGACCACATTTGAATTTTGACCTTTGATTTTGATGGTAAAATATATGGTAAAATATATATGGTAAAATTATGTGAGAGAGAGTTGGAATTTACGACTAACATCTGCAGATGAACACACCATCCCATCATGGAAGTCACCGAGATTCATCCTATTAGCCTCTTTTGGTAACCGTGCACCCCACTTCCCCAAAAAAACCAGGAATGTGTTCCACATGCGCATCTTGTGCATACATCAAGTCGCATGAATGAATTAAGAACGGTGAAGGACTCATTATGTAATCAGAATAATCATGAACATGATCATAATAGTACACCTGCATTTCGAAACCGCAAATACCATTTGGCTCGATGTTGTTCACCAAGCACACAATCAAGCGGCTATCAATCAAAATCGACCAAGCAATGCAAGGCATAGACAAGCCGTACAGGCTCTCATCGTGGTTTTGCTGACTCCTCCACTCAGTCAACTGGATATGAATTTGGCAAAAGTAGGTGCTTCCCAAATCAGTCAGTGGTCAATGATCGAGTTCTCATCCATTCCAAAGATCAAGGAGCAATTTGCTAAGCTTCATTGGGCCAGCATTTTTTTCTCCAAATGGCGCCCAAAAAGAAGGGCAAGGACGGCTATGCCAAGGAAGCTGCGCCCAAGGCGCCCAGTTTCCAGCTGCCAGAGCCAGATCGGCAGTTGCAGCTGTCATCACCACCCCTCCTACCGCCTGAGTTAGAAGGTGAGGAGGAGGAGCATCTGGAGCTGGCATCCTTGCAACCAAGGAAGATACAGTTACAACACCTCACCTTGTTGAATCATCCGGTCACTTGATATGTTGGAAGTGTCAACCTTTTTTTTGGATAGGGATGAGCGACAATTTCAGGAAGTTGGAACATGATTGAATAATTTTTCATTATGTAGATTATGTTTCCTTCAGCAGGTTGAAATCTTTGACCAACACAGCAAAGAGTATAAGACATGATAAGACATGATAAGACCACCCTCAGATTCCCAAGGATCAGATGATATTCCAAAAAATCCCCCAATTCTTCCAGTTTTTTCCATGGCGAGGTTCGGATCAGTGCGATCGACAACTTTCTGACCCCCGAGGAATGTCGGAGCTGGATCACCTGGGGTGAAAAGCACGGCTTCGAAGAGGCGAAGCAGAAGCAAAATTCGGTCTACGCCCACCGGGACAATGGACGCATCGAGTTCAACAGCTGCCGGGGCTCACATATTTTCAATCATATTTTTGTTTGAAACATTAATTACATAGTTGAAATATGTTGAAATTATATACAATGCCAACCCTTTTAAGGTGGGTTTCCATGCAGAGGTTTGTTCTTATGTTTGTTGGCCTTGTTGGCAAAGACAAAACAACGATCTTCAAAGACAGTGCCTTCATCTACAATCTCTAGATAAATCAAACAATATCAAGATGTACCCTCTGGTAATTTAACATAGCTATGGAAAATCACAATTTTTAATGGGAAAATCCACTATAAATGGCAATTTTCAATAGCTATGTTACTTTACCAGAGGGTATGGTTTCCCAAATTCAAGATCTTCTCCGATTTTTCAAGACCTTACCTTATCAATCTTAGGCTCAGACATCGCCTACCAACTCTGGTTGCGCATCAAGGGTTTCGTGCCGGAGATCGTGGGCCAAAATCGCCGGGCGCTGGGCTGTTCCCCGCGGATCCGGGTCTATCGCTACGTCAAGGGCCAGCGCTTCGGACAGCACGTGGACGGCTCCAGGGACGAGCCGGAGCTGGGAGGTCGCACACACTTCACGGTGCTGGTGTATTTGAATGGTGGGGAAAGGGATAAAGAGATCCAGGTGGGGCCAAAGATTTGATGAATTTTGATGAATTTTGGTGGTCATTTTCTTGGGGCCACAGGTTTTTACCATGAGTGGTCAGTGATGGTCAGTGCACTTGAGATTAATTATATCAATATTCTAACTTACTGTAGGTATTTGAGATACCTTTTCCATCCACCTTACGCCCAATGACTACAATCCATGAAACATTTAGTCACCCTCAAAGAGATAGACACGGTTAAATGTATAACTTTTTTTTAGCCTAGGAGTTTTCAAACTTATATCATATTTTTCGGGGGTTACTAGACTCAAACGTACTCAAACCATCCTCACATGTCGCAGCGCCACCCCCTCGAGGTGAAAGGTGGTGAAACAGTCTTTTGGAAGGACCACGATGGGAAGCGTCCAGCCTTAGCCTTTCCCCCCACCCGTGGGGTGTGCCTCTTCCACGGGCACGGCGACGAGTCCATGACGCACGAAGGGGCAGGGGTGGAAGATGGCGTCAAATACGTTCTGCGCAGCGACGTGGTCTACGAGTTGGAAGGTTAGTAGATGTGGATGTTGGAAGATGTGGGAAGTCACCATGGCATACTCCAAATGTCTAAAACGGATTGTAACATCGGTCTTTGGATTTAAATATATTTAAATATCATTTAGAAGATCATTGTGGGGTCTAACATGGTCTAACGCTGATTTCGGACAAACCCGTTCCATCACTGGGATTTAAACCATGTTTTAGTGTGCTAATCGGAAAGCCAGTGGTGTTTTTCACGCCTAGCGGCTGACTGTCCTAAGTCTTGTACAGGTGACTGTGACAGGAGGCAAAAAAAACGGCCGGCCATGGTAATGATGGGTGATGGATGGTGATGGTGAGTCATGATTTGGCTGACCCATGGTCAATTTGATGTTGACTTGCAAAAGTATAGAACTTATTCCATTTTATTATTCCATCATGGTCGGTAAGGTTGTTGAATGGATCCTATTTGCAGTATTTGCAGTGATGACATAGACCAGTCACAAGATGGTACCCAAGTGCTGCTTTTCTTAGCCCTGAGCGGCAGCACACACGGCGTTTTGTGCCTTGGATTTTTCATGGGGACCACGTGATCAGGAGCTGGTTGAAGGATGTTAAAGGCAGAAGGCATAAGGTAGCTCTTGTTAAGGAGCTAATGTCCACCCACTGAAATCGATGAACTGCCGAAAATTATTGGGTCCAATGGTCCATGGTATCACATTTTTTGTCATCTCTTATCACATTTTTAGAGAGGCTACCCTGGCTACTGCGAGTTCTTAATGGGTTGAAGCCTAGAATCGTGTTTGATTCTTTTCGGAATTCATGGAACTGCCCTTTATTGGTTGGATTTGCGTGGCTTATCCCTGGAAGAGAACCATGGTGTCTTGAAGACGTGGCCCTTCAAAGCAACCCATTGATGATGGGTTTCACCTGCACCGCCTCCAAAGTTTAAGGCCTGAACATGTTTCAACCATTTTCAACCGAAAAAATCCCCACATGTTTTCAGAAATGTTCCCCATATTTTCTGATATACGAAAATTGACATAAAATGAGGGCAACCTTCAACCTCCCACATCGCCCCACTAAATGGCTGACGTGCCAGGACCTACTGAGAAGCTTTGACCCGGGCGTGGCGGACTTTTTTTCGGCCGGCGCAGGGGAGGACATTTGGGAGGCGGGAAATCCGCTGGGATGTTTGAAGGGAAAAGCTGCAGCAAAATCATTGGATTTTACCTCCAATGGTACTCGTAGGGGGTGAAACAGTGAAAAGTCTGGCAAGAAATGACGGTCAGGATCCTTTTTGTTTTTGCCCTTTCGGAACTTTCAAAATCGTGGATGCAATGATACGCAATGTTTTTCTCCGATCATTGTCTAAAGTTTCAACTGTCTTAAAGTAACCTGAAACTATGCTTTGCACCAAAGATGGGTTTGTTGATTCTCTCCGACCTCCAAAACGATGGCCACGAAGCTTTGCTGAAATGAGTAAGGGTAATCATCCCAAAATTGCCATTTCAGCATTCGATGGATTTGGAAAGAGGCCAAAGTATAGTACTCTCCAGAAAACAAACATGGCAACAGAAGATCCTGATTTTCCATTGCCAGATTTGATTACTGGTTGGTAAGTATACGTGATGCGTCATGGTTGTACAATGTTCTACAATGATGTGTAATGTAAAACATCCATTTGCAAGATGTTTTCGAAAAAGAACAAAACAGGGAAAGAACTGACGTGGTATGTCAGCTGCAAAACACAGTTTGTGTGGCCAGTGCGTTTGTACTTGAACCGTCGGCATGGGTTCTTGAGCATCCCCGCAGCATTGTTGCAACAGCTTGTGTTACCATCTGGTTATTTAACATAGCCATGGAAAATCACCATTTTTAATAGGTAAACCATATATAAACGGGCCATTTTCCATGGCTATGTTAAATAACCAGATGGTATATAGAAACGTTGAAAGTCCTGATGCGCATCAAGAAAGAGCGAGAGAGAGGATAAGAGAGAGAGAGAGAGATAGAGAGAGAGAGAGAGAACTTTGCAGCTTGAGAATGATATTTAATGGCATTTTCTGGGGAACATCATTTTTTACATATATATATAGTTCTGTATAATTACATAATTGTGAAAACCTCCAGATCAATGATGAGACTTTGTTGTATACTAGTATGCTCTACGCTTAGGCTGGCTTATACAAACCCATATTAAAGTATGGTTGGAAATGCGCCAAGCTTATCTTTAGTTGTTGGACAGCTCAAAAACCACCGCACCAAGGCGGTTTCTGCCGATCTGAAGGTGGCAGCAGCTGCTTAAACCTGGCGGGTTTGCCCTGGAAGACACCCGTTTGGTGAGAAAATCAGCACAACTGGAGCTTGGCAATGCCACTCCCCAAAATTCCAAAGTCACGCACTTGAAAAGGGCAATTTGGCACTGCCTTCTGGGTTTAGTCTCATGATTCTCATGGGCGGCCGGAGTAGGTGCGGAGTAGGTGTTGAGTAGGATGGTGACATAAGTGCACCAGAAAGACAGCAGGTCATGGCAGATCCAAAGTGGAGGAACGGCAGCCATGCCTGCCTTTTTCGCTCTTTTTGTGCCCCAAAAACATGGTTGTTGCTGGGAAGATTCAGATCCTGGAAGTAATGCAAGTACCACTTTGGCGAAGCAAGGCCTCTTGATAATGAACGGCGGCACTGCTTTGGGATATTGGTTTTTGCAGCTGAGAAACTCAATTGATGGGAGTGATGAGCGATGACCAATGCATATCTTCCCGGTTGAATTAGTGCCGCACGATTGCCATGCGAGAAGTTCAGAAACCAAGCACTTCTGAAATGCTACCTGACTAGGATATTGGACTACTATATTGGACTGGTGTTTTGAGTTCCCGAAAAATGTTCGGCGTCTTCAACCTACGATGAAATGTATCGACATTTGTAGAGGCACCACATCTTCGTTGAACAATGTACGCATACAGACTGTTCGTCAATCCATTCGTCCCATCAAGACATGCAAACTGATTTCCGGAGACCAAATGGATTGCAACTGGGTGGTATTAGTGCAAAAGAACCATGCACGGCACCAGTGCCACATCAGCTGCAAAAACAGAAACCACTTGGCGGTGCAGCCGCCGGGCGTCGTCGCAAAAACAAGTTGGTCTCCTTTGATGGGCTTTTCCCCTTGGAAATTGGTATACCATGGTATAATCCAAAGTGACCCCTGGCCAGATTTAACGGGGAATGCGATGACAAGCCAGTGAGGGTATATATCTATGGTGTAAGTCACAAATTTTCTATAAGAAATTGGTTTTGAGGGTCATTGCCACTGCACAATCTGGTTTCTGCAGGTATGGTATTAATTTGCAACATGCCACTTGAACATGAATGACCAGCAGATGCAGGATGCAATTGCCCTTGCCCTTCATGTGTATCCAGTGGCCATTGCCTTCTCCAACATTCCCAAGATGAGGCAATTTAAAAACACTAAAAACATATGATTAACAGCGAACTATAGGAGTTCTATGGAGTTCTGCTGGTTTTGTCTCCAATCCTAGGAGAACTGGCTGCCAGCTGCTTTGGCTCCGCAGTTTTTTGTCCCCAGCTGGGGCGCGGTCTCATTTCTCGGGGGGGTTCACCCTGCCAGGCGCCGGCGGGCGACTCTGATTTGGGATCCCACAGCCCCCAACAAATCCATCAGCATCCGACGTTTCATGGCGCGTTTCATGGCGCATTTCAGTGTCACAACTTGGCTTTCGGCACATTTACGCACATTGACTCGCCATATCTCGGAACCTTTGAAGGCATACAATTTTCATCAATGTCACGGGTTGAATGATTTGAATCCACCTCAGTTGAATCTCTGGAGTCATGAGATGCCCAATCCTCATGATATCAGCACCAGTGGTTTGTATAGACCATAGGTGTCAATCACCCTCCACAACGTGTTTTCTTCTCCGGTGGTTGGACCCCGGCTTGGGATGAATCTCTTGAATTGACTATAGATGACTATAGTAACTATAGGTAACTATAGGTAACTAGACTATAGGTAATTATAGGTAACTATAGGTAACTATAGGTGACTATAATATAGAAAAACTATAGGTAACTTCACGATCGTCTTATTAGTTCTGTTATGTTCTGTTCCATTTCTATTCGGATGGTCACGGATGGTCAGACTGCCACCCGGGCAGGTCACCGGGGTCACCGGGCTGTGACCCGGTCGCCATGGATTTGGCGCACCTCGTTGGGAGCTCCGAGACGCGGTGTTGACGCGACAAGATACGGCCAAAAAACGATGAAAAACGGAGATCCCTAGAGATCTCTAGAGATAAATGAAACGCGCAAAAAAAGCGCACATTGAATCACATAGATATATTGTTGTTGATTGGGTCCTCTCATTGTTTGTTTGTCTTGTAGTATCCCGTGAGCTATGATGACTGTGATTGTTGTCGTGTAGTATCAGATCAACTATGATTGCTATGATTGCTATCAATGCCGTTGGTGGTCAGATGCCCATTCGTTGTGATTCTTTGACGGGTGCTGGATTCCCACCAGGTGACGGTTGGCCTTTTCCCTGCCAAACATGAGCCGCTGACGAGCAGCTTGGCATGTTGGCCGGAGCAGCACCAGGAACCTGGAAATTGGTCCCAAATTATCCGAAACAGGATCTTTATGTATATTATATAGATTGGATTGTATAATGAGATATTATTAATATAGTTATTGTCATTATTGTTATTATATGATGATATATGATGTATTAATATATGTATTACGTATTATTATGTGTATATCATCCCCAATTATACCTAAGAATCTAGATATGCAACATTTCAGGCTCCATCTCCAGGTGCCGACCTGGCGTACTTCCGGCAGCATGGCGTGGACGACGCGCTGGCGGAGCGCTACGAACCGCGAAGCGGTGATGGCTGGAAAATCCTATGAAGTCCTATATGAAAAAGTGGTGATTTCATGGGTTTTACATGGGAAATCTCCGAACTCAGCAGATTTTTTTTTGAATTGCAAGATATCATCGATTTCTATATTTCTGGGCTTCACAACTTTGCTCTTTGCTAATGAACCAGAATGGATGATTCCCATCCTCAAACGTCATCCAAGAACATACGATCTTCCATTGCCATGTTTTTTACTGGAGGGTAATTATTGCAAACACCAAAAGCTGGGACGTTTTCAACCAACCAGAAAACATGCCAACATGGAGTACGTTGACCAGAACTATGGAAAGAAACATTCTAAAACAGCCAACATGATGGGCCATTTTAAAGTTGGGCCTGACTGAAATTGTTGGGACACCAAAAAAAATCCATAATCAACCATCATTTTTTCTATTGAAATTCAACTTTTGCGGTGTGTTCCCCATGTTCATACACACCCATCCGAAAACACAAGCCTTCTATGGAGTCCAATTTATGGTCCAACCAGGCCCGTGACCATTAAGCCAGGAGATCGTGTCGCAGCTTGCAAAGCAGAAGCCGACGGATCCCTATAAGCGACTTGGGCCCTCGGAAAGTGCTTTCTAATTGATGATTATCTATAGGTTATTCCTATATAATATATGATTATCTAATGGTATCCCTATATATTCTAATTGCTGAAAATCGGATGATGATCTAATATTAATATATATGAATATGAGAATACCACGGGTGAATTCCATGATTTTCATCATCAAAATTGCCAGAAAACTGCACCATCTTTCTTGACAACACGCTATCGAGGTTCATCGCAGATGCCATGGCACAGAAAAATGGAGGCAGAGTTGGGGCTTCGGGAAACGGCCATGCTGGGGTTGCGCAGACGTCAGGCTTTGGAAATAGAATCAGCCCATATCAGCCCTCCAGATATCCAAAACATGTATAATATACATTGTATATGGTATATCTTTATTTTACAATTATATATATATATATCTAATCATATCTACTTACGTTTGTGCCTATGACTGCATGCGCATGATGTTTTACAAACGAATGAGTAGTATAGGTCTTACTCTACATATGCAAATGATGCATATGTATGTACATATATATAATATACATACATACATACATACATACGTACATACATACATACATACATACATACATACATACACACACATATATATATATATATGCAATTACATGCACATGTATATTTATACTTGTTCAATGTTGCTGCCTTCCAGAATGTCCGAATCCATCTTCCCATGGCTCCTTACTTAGACTTGGTTTTCATCAAGCCATGGAAACCTCATTCATTGGATTGGTTTAAGGAAAAAAAATGCGGGGAAAGCCGAAACCCCATTCAATATGATAGTGGATTTATGGTAAAAACCAAGAAATTGATGGTAAAACCATTGATGACACAAGATGATTACTGTAGATGATTGAACCCCCCTATTGAATTTTGTGGATTTCAATGGATGTTGGTACCCTAGGGCAAAAGAATGATTTGGATGTGGAAAACCAATGCTTTCCTCTGGGAAAATGATCTACAACAAATGGTGGGTTTACCCTATGTGGAGGTTTCCTAACATGGGGGTACCCCTATATCATCCATGTATAGATGGGATATTCCATGATAAAGCAACCATTTAAGGGGAACCCCCATTTATTAAATTATGGAAACCCCATTTGATAGGGTAACAACCAGTGAAAGCCTAAGTTTTCCGATGTTTTCTAATCCACTTCAGCTGGTGCCTCACAGGCGCACCAGGTGCCGTCACCAAGGCGGAGAAACCGGAGAAAAAGGCCGACGCCAAAGCGGCGCCCAAAGCCGCAGCCAAGGCCATGGAAGTCGTTTTTTTTTCTTAAGTGATTTGTTTTTTTGATGTTTGATGATTACCCTCTGGTTATTTATAGATGGTTTACCTATTAAAAATGGTGATTTTCCATGGCTATGTTAAATAACCAGATGGTATATGTTTTTCTCCTTTTTGTTTCTTGATGAATATTTGACTTTCTAAATGGATTTTGGATTATTGTTCCAGCATGTTTTGCATGGATTTTGAATGATCTCTTGACCAACCTTTTTAGACACATCCAAAGCTTAATAAGTCTTCAGACAAATCTGTGATTCATGATCATGGGACTGCTCGGTCCGGTTATTTCTAAAAGAGATTAATGATTTTCCTGAAAAGTTTGATTTGGAGTGTAAGGTTAATTGATGGGACTGGTCATTGCCCAAGCTTGGGGGACATATCCAGAAATCAATCGTTGGGAGGCGGAAGCTGCTCCCGCGGCTGCTCCAGCAGGCTTGACTTTCTCGAAATGTTACTTTAGCATTTGAAGCCATATGAACCATGAAATGACATGGTTGGTTGGTTATACATCAGCAATCAACCCAATAAATTTTGGGGTGAAAAGGTCGCGTGAGATTCCCGAACCAACAGGTTCCATATCATTTCATTGTTTGAACTGAACTTTGTCCATGTGCCTACCAGGAGCTGTGAACACTGCTGAAGTGGAAAAGGTGGGAGCAGAGCTTAGAGCCCTCAAGGAGAAGCTGAAACAGGAGGCCCAGGGAAAATGAGATGCATTGCAGGCACAGTTTTTTGACCCAATCACTTTGTCTCCTGGGCTTCTGTATAATTATCTATTTTTAATGATAAGAATCAGAGTGGAAATGTCAGGGCCGTGGTCTTAGAAGGCTATGTGGCCGAGGATTCAGCCTATTGGTTGTGGGGATTTGCCAACGGCGGACCTTGACCACCAACAACCATGCTGATAAGGGCGGATCTCAACCAGTATACCATCAGTTCTTTTGGGGGGTCACCGAATTGCGGGGATTGGCGCCATTTTTTTGGTAGGAGTCATGCCTTTGCACAGTGGTGCTCACTCAGAATGAACAAGCCTAGCCGGCCTAGCAACTCTAAAGGGTATTGTTGGAGGATTCTGAGAGGCTATTACTGGTCATTAGCTGCAATGCAAACAAAAATAGAAAACATCCACTCAAAAGCAATGATTTGGGTTTGTCTCAGAGTGGGCTATTGCACCTATTGCCCCAAATGACGATAGCAATGGAGAAAGTGATGCTAAACCATCAACATTGAGGATACCCTATTTTCAAACAAACTCAAGTGCCGGAACATGACGAGGGCGTTTTGAAAGCACCAAAGGTTGCATGGTGGCAAATGGCCCCCCAAAATGGATCTCTCAGACACAGCACATAGGTAGGTCCAAATTTGGGGTGCCCCAAAATCATCCCAAATCCACCAAACTTCTCCATT
>Ga0126342_10009938_pt1 | contig 17032 bp, 15 predicted proteins | sample Cyp1metagenome_FD_92528 | JGI IMG/M metagenome (GOLD analysis project Ga0126342, IMG submission 92528) | Coral microbial communities from Lord Howe Island, Old Settlement Bay, Australia - Cyphastrea 1 metagenome | ecosystem: Host-associated > Invertebrates > Cnidaria > Coral ... | reverse complement strand
AAATCCCTGATCTCTCACCGAGCTATGGTCACAGGCATGGATTCGAACCTGAAATGTCGCCACATGCAATTTTGACAATCATCTTTCTTGCACAAACCCATCCAGGCCATGAAAGAATCGAATATCAGTGTCATTTACCATCCGGCAATCAAACGTCGCACAGGAACATGTCCCATCTATAGATGCTTACCCAGCTAGACCTCCATTGGCCATACTTGGAGAATCGTCCCACTTCCTAGGTGGTAAACAACCCTAGTTAGTATGTCCCGGATTAGTGGGGATATTCCAGTGAACGAAGCCCAGTTACCGGTGGGAAGACTGATCCGTTAGAATACTCATCACCTCCATCATCAGGCATTCACATGTTCATTATATATATAAATATCGACATACAAAAAATAGATGAACCAGTTGATCGTTGTTTCACCACTGTTAATGCATGATTAACATTCATAAACAGCACTGATAAAAACACCATTCACCACCATGATTTCACCACTAACCAGCCATTGCCATCCGAGTTGCATCACCTCATCCGCCTTCTCCGCCACCTCTGCCCCGCGTGCCATGCAAGCCTCAAGCTCATCCACGAAGGAGACGCGCTTGAAACCTCCGGGCTGGCCGTGGGTTTTTTTGCCCAGGGAGAAAGATCTGAGAATGGGGGATTCACAAGCATTAGGGGAATTTGACCATCTGACCTCATTAAAAATTGGGATTTTACTTGTGCCATCTTTAACGGATAAACATTCATGGGTTTGATCATACGAGCCCCGGCGTGAACCTATGCCATTTACTAGAACTTGCGCCAGCCGCATGGCACACCACTTACGCCAGACATCAATAATCTTCCGCCAGGTGGAAATCCTATTGGCACACCGACGGTCAAAGTGGACTAAGTTGACAACCATATGCCTGTTTGGACAGTCAGATAATCAGGCAATGTATATACAATTACCACGACTTTCATCTTTGGGAGTATAGTGGGTAAACCCACAAAGATATGACAGGCAAGCATCGTGTGCCTATGCGAAGTGCCAAAAAATACATCAGTAAGTTAAAGTCATAGGCGCTGCCCATGTGGGCCTTTCCCGATAGGCACACCACGATTTGGCACAAGATCTTGTCATCGGCACTTGTTACAACATCGACCCAGTATCAAACCAATAAACACATGGATTTGGAGGCTTTTGTGGTGATATAACTATAGCCATCAACAACTGGGATAAGTGAGCCGTAACATCAACGTTCTATAGAGATGTAATGGGGGAATGAATTTGGATATAACCAATATATGTGATATTCTGGTGTGTCTGGAAATGGGGTATCCACCCAATGGCGAATTTCAACAGGACTAATGACAATTGATAATCAACCAGTGGTTTGAGGGGCACCACATTTTCCATCACCATCATCAAACCTATATTATTGGGCATTTTTGTCTGGAGATTTCTGGAAATACTTAAGTTATGGCTTTGAAAAGGCCCAATCGAATAACCATGGGCTTTTTGAAGCGTTTTTCCGAATCCGCGACCATCCCGTAGTGAATACACCATGATTTTCATTCACCTCGCTGGTACGCTCAGACACCCTGTTGGGGGTACCCCTATATGCTTGAAAGCACCAAATAGTTCCAAACCGACGAGATTCATTTTGTTGACGAACTCCCCATTCTTGCCGATGAATCCGGATTGTTGGTGGAAATCGCATATATTTGTTGGTTCGATCATACCGAGATTTCTCTGGAGAGAATACCAGTGTTTAGATGTGTTTAGCATATATATATATGCTATCATCATCCCCAAGTCACCGAGAAACGTTCCCATTCCTCTGGGCTATCCTTCTTGTGGAGGGCTTTGGAGACCTCACATTGTGACATGAGGCGGTGCAATGAACGGAGAACCCGCAACGTCGTCCCTTTATACTGATTGGTCAGGGATTGCCATACTGGATCATGATAATTCCCAATACATTGGTGAGATTTTCTCCCCCAAAGAATCATCAACCACCAAGGGTTTTGAACAGTGCTCGATTGGGAACATGCAAGAGACAGCAATACCCAGGACCGCTTGTTGAAAGGCAAATCAAACAAAATATCATGTCTGTGAATTGTCACAGAGCTCATTGACCAAATAGATCTTCAACACTTTAGGGGGCAATACAGAAATTGGTAAACACCTATTTGGTTAGATACCTGGGTAAAATCTCGTGTAGAATAACCATCGGACTAATTTCTATCTTTGATGTACGGAATCATTTGGAAACAACAATATGTATATATATATACATATGTACACACATATATATATATACATATATATATATATGTATATATGTGCATATGTGTGTGTGCATACATATACGTATGATACGTATGTATAGGCCTTTCCCCGAAATAAAACACATCCGAAAGCAGTACTCAACATCCAGCTGAAATGGCATTTGACCATATTATGACCATTGAAACTGAGGTAATTTCCTGTGTCAATCGGGTCGGTTTGAAGGTCTACAAGGTTGACCCAGATCTCACCACGGAGCCGCATGCAGCATGCAACACACAACCCCGAAAAAAAAACCTCTGGTAACAGTTCGCTCTGGAAAATCAGGTGTTTAGGTATATACTGTAGATCGAATCATGCTGTTTTATCTACCAACGCTAAAAGAATTACTTGCTAAAATTACCGCGGGGATCCGCGGGGTGCATTCTTGTTACTCTTCAACGGCAGGAATTGAACCGCTTGACGTCTGAACATCCGTTGGAATCCTCGACATGGGAAATCCTGGCCCCGGCTCTTGCCGAAGCACATTTTCGAGAAAGGTCAAGCACAAGGTCAAGATTTTGTCATCGGTTGCTGCCATCAACACCTCTGCAGCACTGGGAATGGGGGAATCCATGGGAATCCGAGTATTGTCCAGGAAAATCAATGGTTTGCCGAAGACACGTACAACTGGTGAATCTTCCATATTTTTGTTTACTGGAAAGTCCTTCATCATAAGTCATGTTTTAAACCAATCCCCTTGTTTCAAGTATGGAAGTCTGTGAGAAATCATCCTATTTCTATGTTTGAACATTGAACATGACTGACACCACCAGAAATCATCCAAGGCATCGGTCTAGCCATTGAAAATGACAATTTTCAAATTCGAACTGGTGATGTTCTAGTTCCTTACCTGAAGTAACCAAAAAGTAAAGTATTCCTTATCTAATTTCAAGAGGAATGAAAAGCATGATGATTCAGCACGGGTAGGTACATATGACACTTTCTATGGGTACGGTACGGTGGGTACAGAGTCTTGGTACGCTGGTGCGGTCTCTTGGTACGGTGGGTACGGTAAGGTGGGTACGGTGGGTACGGTGGGTATGGTACGCTGGGTACGCTAGGTACGGTACGGTGGGTACGGTGGGTACGGCACATGGGGGTATACGATGGGTACGGTACGGTGGGTGCAGGTACGCACCCACCGTACCCACCGTACCGTACCCACCGTACCGTACCCACCGTAACCCACCGTACCTCCCGTACCGTACCCTGCGTACCCACCGTACCGTACCCACTGTACCCACCGTACCGTACCACCGTACCCAACGTACCGCACCCATCACCGTACCATCATTTTTAAGGACCGTACCCCCGCACAGAGCATTACTCTTGAAATTAGATAAATAGTATTCCACTTTTTTCTCACAGACCTGCCACACAGACCCCGGCCAGACCCCCGCAACCCCGTGAGGGACATGTAAGGTCCTACATAGACATAGCGGTCAATACCTGTGTCAATGTCAATATCACATTACCCTCTGGTGAACGTTTACATAACTATGGAAAAAATCCACCATTTTTAATGGCTTTCCATCAACTATTTCTATGGCCATTTTCAATAGCTTTATGTAAACGTTTACCAGAGGGTAACACCCCTTCAAATAACATAGACCCTGCCAGCTGGGACTGGAAGATTCATCCCAGGGGCCGGTGGCCGCATGTGAAACAAAACAAATCCCAACGGTTCTCGATTCGTTTCCTATTAAAATACATTAAACCATATATATATACTTTGATTATATCATATTATATCTTGCTTGAATCATATCTTTTATTTCTACTTGGATCATTGGATGATCACTTACTGTAACAGAACCCCCTTATCATCCCTTTACATACGAACTGTCATTGAATTATCTCTTAACATCTGGTCGCTTTTTGCTATTTCGCTTGTAGCTTGCCCTCCACCGGTTGCCACCAACCGGTCGCTAGGAGTCGTGCGTTGCCGTCAACCGGTCCCTCCCCGGCCTTGATGGTTTCTAGGATATCCTGGTCCATCAATTTGTCCAGAATCACTTCTTCTTTCTCGCTGGTGTTTGCCAACGCAAAGGCCACCTGTTTCGAAGGCAACTGGCAACACGTTGGTTTAGCGATTTGTCGAAGTAAATGGTGTTCCTTGAGCCGCTATATTTATAAATATCGATCTGGGAAAACTCTAAGTTCAATAGCATGTCAAATCGCTCTTCATATCTCTTCATAAATTTATAAATCCAAAAATGGGTGTCCCACTTTTTCAGACACAAATGTATAAATAAGCTATGTGTAAGGTATACATTCAGCTATGTATCAATAAGCTATGATAAAGACCAAAGAAAACCTACCATGTGCTTAGAACATGTTAGAACTCTTGGTAGCTCCAACTGGCTCTCCATGGGTCGTCGGGAATATGGATACCCCTAGCTCCGAACCGCTCCCTCCTGGCCACTGGATAGCTAAAACAAAATAAACATATCAGAGAATTTGCGGTTTCGAGCCTCCTTGCGCACGCTATATTCCGTGTCGCGCGCGCGGTGCAGCATGGCGCTGAAGAGACCACTCTCAAAGACCTGCACATAGGTCGTGTGGAAAATGCACGGGATTTGAAAGGAAGTGTTGAGTTTTCAACATCAAAAATAATGATAAAAACCGTTTAACAATGTTTAACCATCAAACATGGAGGCAAATGATGATGAACCATGATGTATTTGTTGCCGTGAAAATAGGGATTTGACCAAATTTGACCCAAGGAACAATGGGGATATGTTGGAGTTTAACCAGCCACAAATGGCTATTGACCATGATTTGCCATCATGTAGCAAGCAAAAATGAGGAACTTACGGGAATGACCATCAGGAAATCCAATCGTCCAATCTTTACCCTCTGGTAAACATACAAAAAGCTATGGAAAATCACCATTTATAATAGGTAGATCAACTACAAATGGGCCAATTTCCATAGTTATGTAAACGTTTACCAGAGGGTAAAAAAAAGCTTCGCACCTGATCGATTTGATCAGTGGTGCCAGCGCAAATGTTCGAAATCATCCAGCAGCACTCCTGGCGGATCTTGTTTTTCTGACTGCCCAGCCTTGGTCGATCATCCCAACATATCCCGATGGAACACTCCCAAAGTTGAGGGATGTACCCTCTGGTAAATTAACTTGTTGACCCTGGCAGTTGTTGGGGTTGGAAGACTAGTGAAACCATTAAAAATGGGTGATTTTCAGGGTCCAACTGTTTATTTACCAGAGGGTATATCAAAAACCTTGCAAATACCATTGCCATGGCAAGTACGCAAGACCACTTTTTGGGATCCCTATGGCGTTTCCATTCGTTTGATGACACAACTTGGGCGTCACCAAGGAGCAATCTCTGCATAGTGTCCTGCCATCAGCCAGGTGGCTGGCTGGAACACCCTTGCACTAAATGGAGGTTGTGATGGGAAAATCATCTATCAATTGAGGTTTATAGCTGGCAAAAACATCTATAGATAACTCACGTTCTTGCCATAGAAAATAAATAGGGTGCCCCTAAAATCCAATATATGGTTTGTCACCATTTGTGATGACAAGCTGGCACGTGTGGGTTTTGCGCAAACCCCTGATTTTTCACAATGTTCAAAACTCAAAACCCTCATTCCAGGATGCTGGTTGAACCGGATCGGGATTCCGATAGGCATCATCATTTGCTACATATATATTGGTTTGTAAAACTCAGTCTAACCGTCTGTAATCATGTCTCATCATCCGCCAACAGGGGTTTTGACTAGAGTTGGTTCTACCTCCCATAACAAAAACAACAACAACAACAACAACAACATCCACATAAATACAGAATCTACGAGTACAAATGGTTGGCTAAGATTCGCCCATATGAACGATATAACTTACCTGTCTCCAAATGTTTGATAGTCCAAAACCCACAAATCACCCTGTGGTCGTTTTTCATGGCAGTAAAATCCCGCACAAACTGGTTTCATCATGCTTCAACACTGCCAGTTACCAATCATGCCCTCATATTGGTTGAACACCATATACCATCACACGAGGGTTGGGATTTTCCAACACTCTCCATCCTTTTGATGGTTGAACATCATAAATCCCCCATATAAAAATCCCTTATGAATCCCCATAAATCTGCCACTGTCAGTGCTTGGTTGCGAAATCCTGCACCAGCTGATCAGTTGTTTAACCCGTTAGGGTTTCAACCATCCAAGGCGGTGCAGGATTTCTGCAGAAAGTGATGGATATTTCTGCACTTTCAATACCCCATTAAACATTGCCCCATTGCCTTCTGGTAAACTCACATAGCGAACTGGAAAATCACTAGTTTCAGAGGTAAATCATCGACTTGAATGAACCATTTTCATCCATTTTCCAGTTCCTATATGTTTGTTTACCAGAGGGTATCCCCAAAAACATCCCCATCAATTCCACATGAATCCCCAAAATGAATCCCGAAAAAAATCCCGCGTCCCAGGGCTTGCTCCGCAGGAAGAAGTCCGTCTGCATGTCGTCCCCGGTGACCAAATTGGCCGCCGTCCGCAGCGCCGGTGTGACCACCTGTAGGGACTCCTTAGGGTGCGAAACGCGGGAAAAAGCCATGGGAAAAACTCTGGAAACATGGGGAAATCCGGAAATGGTGAACAGTGAACAGTAGGGTTTTGTTTTCATAGGTAATGGATGTGAATGGTGTATGAAATGAGATCTAATGAGTTAAATGCCAATGGCAGAGTTGGATGAGCAACTCTTGATTGTTGCATGGACAATTCTACAAGCAATGGACATCCCTCCCTCTTTAATTTTACATATGTACACACACACAGAGATATATATATATATATATACAATAAATGAAAATAACCCCAGAGGAACCCTTCAATAGTGAATGGATTCTTGAGGGGAAATAGGGATTTGCCACCAAAAATGGTGATGCTGATCATTCGAAAACTGATCTAGGGGAAGGCTTCATTATTGTGAAAACCTAAGAGCTTGACCCAAACATTTACAATACCAAACAAATTACCCCCTGGTTATTTCACATACAAGTAGCCATGGAAAATGGCCCAATTGTATACAAATAATTTACGATGATTTCCATTGATTTACCATCAACATAGTGGTAATTTTCCAGAGATACTTTAAATAACCAGAGGGTACAATCCCCCAAACTATACATAAATTAACCCCGCCCCGAGACTCAAATCACCCATCCCAATGTCATAAGTATAATCTTCCAACCCCCAACTCATGGCAAGGTCATCATGTTGATTGGTCCTATTGGTCAGAAAAAGGCCCGTTTGGAATCCCATTAGAACATGGATGTTTAAAAACATAAAACCTATAACAACAATGTTTTTAGTATAACAAAGTATATTAAAGTATCATGTTCTAATGGGATTCCAACAACATATAACCCATACTAGAACAAAGTATAACAACAAACATGTTCCAAGTATATTAAAGTCACATTTCTCACAACATCCAACGAACCTCAAACATCGTAAAGGCTCAACATCTCCGAGGCGCGTGGTTCATGAGCTCGACCAAACGCTCAGAGATCCCGGTGTCCAGCACCACCTGGATATCATGATTGGCACCGTCCGAGATGTAGGAGAAACACCACCTGGGGATGGTGAAAATCACCGTCGAGCCTGGGATTTCACCACTATCAATGGTGATTTTGTGTGGCGTTTTTTTTTTGGTGAATAACAATGGGTTAAACAATGGTGAATAATGGGATGATATGGGATATACCCTCCGGTTATGTCAAAATAGCTATTGAACATGGCCATTTATAGTTGATTTCTCTATGAGAAGTGGTGATTTTCCATAGCTCTGTTAGTTTAGCAGAGGGTAAGCCATTCCCCAAGAATGAGTCTCAACTCAACCATCCTAAGTATGATCAGGTATGATTGAAAAACCAGATTTGAAAGAACCAACCGGTTATGTTGGGAATTCATCTGCTAAGCTGCTGGAATTTGGCTGAAAAATCGCGGGAATCTTTGGCTGAGAATTCATTGTTTTTTTGTACAGCAGCTGCTCTTTTCTTGGGATTACCCCTCTGGTAAACATACCAAAAAAGTATGGAAAATCACCATTTTTAATGGGTAAATTCACTATAAATGGTGATTTTCAGCAGCTATGTTAGTTTACCAGAGGGTATTTTAAACATTGGGAAATCAGCTGCAAATACATGGCATACTGTATCCGAGAATTTCGCATTGCATCCCAGGCTTCACTTAGCCTTTCCAGCCGCGGAACAGGGAGTCGACGAGGACCTCTGAATCATGACCTTGGAAAACACCCCAGGACAATCCCTGAGTTGTACCCTCCGGTCATGTCAACATAGCTATTGGAAATGGCCCATTTATAGTTGATTTACCTATTAAAAAATGGGGATTTTCCATAGCTATGTTAGTTTACCAGAGGGTAGATGTTCCTACATTTTTTGGCTTCCTACATTGCTACATTGGGGCTGAACGTTTGGGCTTCCTTGTGAAGCAAATCTCAATACCATGATGGGAAATCACCAAGATTCCCAGATTCCGCGATCTCTAGTGCGGACAAAATATCCCTGAAAAGAAACTCCAAGTTGAAACCTAGTTGAAACCACCTTTGGCTGGTGGAAACTCGTCAGGGTTTATAGTAAACATCATAATCTCCATCTTCCAAAAGGTTCATGTTTGCTTCTGTGTTTCCCCTTTGTTCGCAATGAAATCTCTGTCAAGTAGCATTCAACACCGGCTTGCTGATGCGTAGAGATTTGCATTTAAGCTGAAGTTGCATGTTGCTATAGTTGTAACCTCATGTCTCTAAATCTCGAAACAGCCCTCAGCAGTCACCAAATATATCCAAGCTGGCCTCATTGGGGTGCATCCCAGTGAGTTAGGTATCTATCGCATGTATTTGCTACATGGAATATCCCCACATATAAACGACATATGGGTTGCAAAGCACTTTGGATGTGGGATGCTCATTCAAGTTGTCTGAACATGATATATTTGAAATCATCAAAACAACACCAAATGACATAACAATTGTTATGGTGATGGTGGTTTTGAATCCCGTTTTTTCTCATTAAGACATCTAAACATAGACTATATGGCAGTCAACACCCTGGCAACCCTAAGATAGCTGATGTAGCTGATATGGATGGTGATTTCCCCAGTATGGAGCTGTTTTCAAAGGATTTTCCATGATTTTTGAAGCATCCAGCGAGCCAGCGGGGTACATCCAATGGCTTAGAACCTCATAAAAGTCACCTTCCGCAAGTTGCTCAGGGGATATCGGTCTATCGACAAAGCCAATATGGTAAATTCATACACTTATGGCCATGGCTACCGGCTACTAGTTATAACTGCTTATTTCCATGGGATACGTTCCATAAATGGGGTGACTTAGTACTGAAAAAACATCTTATGACTGGTATTTCGGGCCATAACTGTAACATCCCAGGCATTCCCAGGCGCTGTTTCGCAGTTTCTCGGCGATCACGGGCACGGCGGGGCGCAGCTCCTCCAAACGCGGCTTGGGACGTCCGCGGCAGAGGTTGGAGACCTGGGCGGCAGCGCTGGGCGCTAACCGCGGGGGATGTTTTTTCCGATTTTTCATAGGGAAAATGACTTTTTGTTTAAAGAAACTAAAGGAATGTGATAAAGATTTCATAGGGATGTTATATGGTCTTTTTTGGGATGTAAGATGATGTTATATGATGTTATAATGATGTTGATGGGGTTTAATGGTGGTTTTATTTATCTTGGGGTTGCTCAACTACCAGAGTTTAACTATCCCAAATCCGATGGCAGACTTCATCCAAGCGAAGGTCAGTTTTCCATCCTTTGCCACAACAATCCATCAAATGCTAGAAGTGTTGGCCACATAATTTCTATGACAAACAAAACTGGAATTCATGGTTAGAAGCTCAGTTTCCCATGTTTCATGGTTAAAAAGTGAATGAACCCCCCATTTTGCAACGAGTTTAACTATATGTTAGACCACCATTTTTGCTGAAGCTTTGAGGGGCTGACAACGGAAAAATCGGCCGAGCAGCCGCCCACACGGCGTTGCGCGTGCACGAGAGCTTGTCCGACTGCTGAAGGATGCGCAGAATCGGTTCCAAGGAGCCTTCGCGGAGGCACACGTCGCGGTGCCCCGCGCAGTCCCCGGCCACGTTGCCCAGGGCCCACACACCTCGGGAAGCGGTGAGGGCATCGATGGGTGGTGCTCCAGTTGGTTATTGAGGGTTGAACCATCCAAAATTGGTGACTTAATATGACTTAATAACTTAACCAACAAAAAATGAGTTTAGAGATATTTTCATGAGGATTTTAAAGGGATAGCATCAACATATCATCAACAATATCACTAAGTATTTTTGCTTCACAAAGTTCATCTATACATTTAATGGGGACTGTAAAGCAACACCCATAAGGGCACCACATAGCGACCATAATTCAAAAATCTGGTGCGGGTTGTAAAATATTATATAAATATATATATGACATATCAATGACAATTTTGGGGTTGGTTCATCAATCATTTCAATGGGTTTGTGGTGTCACCTCAAACCGAGTGGTACGTCTGGCGGAGATTCTCATGCCCAATCCTAGATACATAGCCTCCCCTCCCAAATGGGCAATGATTGGCATCAAAGTAGCTTCAAGAGATACCCTCTAGTAAACTAATGTAACTTTTGAAAATCACCATTTTTAATGGGTAAATCCACTATTTCTATGGCCATTTTCAATCGCTATGTTATTTTACATTAGTTTACCAGAGGGTAGAACATCTTATTTGATTCCTGTTGAAGTACCGAAACTATCTGAAACCCACTTGACGTAGAAGATCTGAAGCCAGAGGGTCATACTCTTCACCAAATTGTTTTCTCAGATTGTGAAAATTCCATCATGTGGGTGTGTCTGAAAATAGTGTACCCCTAAACCCAATGGTTTTGCTGATCATTATCCCTATTAAATGGCTATTTCATTGGGAATATACCCAACATTTTCAGACAAACCAATGTCCATCTTTTTGACCATCTGAAATGTCTCCCGGGGATTCAACCAACAGCATGTCGGCGACAACTACAGTTAAGATGTTTAAAATGGCCATTGTTTGTCTTAGTTGGTGACCTTTACGCCCTAGAAATCCAAACATGGTTGAGGACGTATATCCTTTTAATTATATCTTATAGCAGTATAATATATATATATATATATATATCATATATATATATACACATACAGACATACATCCCCCCCAAACTGATCCAAAGTGGTTGTTTCTTGGCACAATTTGCCAACGCTAAAATCACAATTTATACATAGCCGTAAAACTCGATTGTTGCTGGTGGTTGATAATTGAGCATAATTCAGCCCCATTCATAAACCTGTACCATATCTTATCATATTTCATCTCCATTTTCACTGTGGAATCCCATGTTGAATCACTCCGAACAGGTAAAACCACACATTGTCCTAGTTGAAACCCCATATATTTTCCATCAATTTTCATTGAACAAACGTAGCATTTCTGGCATCAAAACCTTCGCGAAAAACGACAGGCCTTGCTCCAAAACATCCGAGTTGTCACTCTCTTGCAGGATGCGGGTCACGATGGGCACCACGTCCAAGTTCACCATGGTCTGCGTCCTGGGCGCTTCGGAGCGAGCCATGGAGCCTACGCCTTCCTTCCGTTTAGGTTGGCGCTGAGCTGTTGTGGATGACTCGGGAGTTTGAAGCAACCAAAAATGGTGGTGTTTTTTTGCAAGAGAACGGATGGTTGTAGAGTAAGAATATGTAAGAATAAGATCTTATTATAGTTGCTGATGGTGAAGCCTACATCTATGGGTTGAAAATTGAAAGTGGACGTCTGATGGAGACCCGTAGCTCCTAACAGCTCCCTCACAACCACCGGATAACATACATCATCTATTGACCAATGGACATCTGGAAACCGATGGGAAATCATTCATTCACTGGAACATATGGAAATCCAATGGAAACTCCTTATGAATGGCAAATCCAATTTAGTATATTATATATACATATATATATATATTATTTTATTACTCTTGATCCATTTAACACAACTATGCTCCAAGATTCTCCGACGGAAAAAACATGTTTCCACTTTTAGGTCTGACTAGCAAGAAGCACATCCCGAATCCAGTTGCTTGGTATTCAGATAGTCTCCAGAGGTATCCAGTTAAATGATCTCCTGGTATTGCCAGGCCGGGACATGGTGATCTTGGCTCCAAGGTGCTACAGTAGCTATGAGAAAAGCTGTCGACTCATGGGCACGGTGAATCTGGCCATTTTCACTTTCACATTACTGGTTGGTGGTGCAATTTCACCATCTTGAAAAATGATGGAGTTCGTTAATGGGAAAAATATGGAAAAGTGACATCCCATATATAAAATGGAAAATAAAATTCATGTTTGAAACCACCAACCAGTTCAGTTTGATTCAAATTAGATCCATTTAGCAAAGGGATGACCCAGGTTCAAAAGGATGAAACCATGCGAAATCGACACGTGTCCAATGTAATCCACACACCCGTGTTTGGGGCGGCCTCCAAGGCTACATGGACTCAGGACTAGGATGAGCTGAATGTCAAGTATAGGTTCATGGGCAGGGCCTCCAACATCAAAATGAAACAAACATGATCGTCACTGTGTCATTGGATATTATTCATGTGAGCAGTGTCACAGTGTCTCCGTGTATATGTGTTGGTCATTTATCATTTCACAAGGCGATATATTTTTAAGAATCTTTAAATCCCTCAAGACCTTAGTGAACGGATTCCTCCCTCGCAAAACAACTTACCTTCTGGTTTTCGTCTGAAAGTCTTCGTGGCTTGTTGATCGTCTGCTATTAGAAGAAATTACTGTAAGAACTTTTAGTGGCATGTGTGGCATGTGGAAGGAATCTCCGAACAAACTCGACATCTACCACCCAGTTTGGGACATTTCGATACATTTCGCTCCTTTCTTCGAACCACCCATCGCCAAACCATGCAAAATTCCGCCAACATCGTCGACTCTGCTCACTGGCCATCTCAGGAACCTAAATTGGAGGTACCTACCATATACAAGGCCTAAATTTCAGGGAATATCCCCACAATTCATATGGCCTTATATGTTACAGTACCCCCATTTTAGGATCCTGCAGATCTCCCTTTGATCTGCAAGGGGCTGCTCTTGGCTACCCGAGACGATGTTGCAAATGGCCCACAGAGCCCTTGGATGGGCTCCATGGACTGGGATGGGATGGTGGAACGTGGTGGAACCCTTGGGAACCCTTGGGTCTCGAAACGTGGGATCAACCCTAGATATGTGGTTTACGTGGTTTCCTGGGTCTCAAAATTTGGCTCACATCCCAACAGCGCAAAACCAAATTTTTCCATAGCTGTGTAAGGACCTGGCTGCTCGTGTTCCTGGGGTAAACTATGGTATATAAACTCAAATTGAATGGCTTTGCCATTATAGTTTTATGGTTTCCGGATGCTACAGGATGCCTGAGATCGAGGGAAAATAAGGATCTTGCGCGCTCCAAACCTCAAGCCCACCAGCTCTGCCACCGGACCAGGATGTTTTTTTCTTTTTGCAGTTGCTAGCTCTTGTGGCTTCAAGAAGTTTCACTTGATTCCTAATTTTTGAGAAATCTTCAAATTAATCATGCGTCGTGCACCAGCATCCCCTCCATATATACAAATATAACGAATCATCGCCTCACGTCGCCTGTCGACTTTCAAGCCATAAAACCGTTCCTTGACTTGGTGCCGCACAAAGTCATCGAAATCCAATTCTTGGAGTTCTTCGATCAACTGCTTGTGGGTCATCATCCAGTGCAACTCCTCTTCGTCAATCGGTGCTATCGGTGCTGCTTTTTTTGTGGTGTGCCTCGCAAGCGGCATTCGAGCCCCCAACTCAGCCAGATTCGTCGTCTTGGCCACTTCTCTGCGATTGGCTGTATGCTTCTTCTTCTTCTTCTTCTGAGGTTTCCCTTCCTGGTGGGTGGTGGAGCCCCACACAAACTCCATAAACCGAAAACTTGGGGATTTTTGAGATCATCAGGGATTAAAGCACAGGAAAATAGCGGACTGGATAGAAACATATGTTGAAACATGTGTAAACATGTTGAAACATCTTCATCCCCAGCTTCCTCTTTCTTCTCCAGGGCTTCCATCACCTCCTTAGCCTTGGCCACTGGGTCCACCGGATGCCGCTTGTCGCGATGTTTCTTCCTGGCGCTGGCAGCCAGGGCGATGCCCCGGTGGCTCAGTGCCCAGGTGCTACCGGCGAAGCCGCCGGCGAAGCCGAGGACCCGGAGGATGTGGGCCCCGCCATGGCCGCGTGGTGGGCACGGCCGCGGGTGCAGCTGCACCGCGGGGGAAGGGAGCGATAAGGTGGCCATGGAGGAGCTGCGGTTTTTGGCGGTCCATGTGTTGGATGGGGAAAGATGAGAAATAACAAGGAGGAACCGTCTACGTCAAGATTCAAGATGATAGAGAGCTCTTCACAGTCATAAGTCACTCACTGTTGGTGGAAAACAAGTTCACAAAAGAAAAGATTGTGCCATTCAAATATATTTGCCGCGCCATCCCGGCTTGCTGGCAAACTTCCAGGCATACCGTCAAGTTGGTCAACTAATCCCCCAAGCCGCACCGTGTAACAAATGATGCCGAGCTGCTCAAATTGCAGCTTGGGGCTCTCCATCAACTGGGCCAATTCCAGCAATCGCGGGGCCACGCCACTGTCCAAGATCTTGCCAATGGGAGGATCTCGCTCAATGCCTAGGTCTCAATCACTGAGCCAGGGAGCTCCCGCTGGCTCCCAAGTCCATTGTCTTAAATCTACAAAGGAGATGGAAATCATACAGGTATCTCGCTTAGACATGTTTTTTTTTGGCATGTCTAAAGGATGCAACACCCAAAAAAAGGCTTGAGACCCAAGAAATGGCCAATGCCAACAGCCCATCTGTGAATTCCATCTATATGGTTATGGGTCAAGACCATGGTACCCTAGGTACCCTAAGATAGCTGGTTTAATGGATGTTTATTCCCAAAAATATGGTAATTTCATAGGTATTGACTACCCATCCCCATATCTCCAGGCTTCACTGGTCATCACTGGTCCCCAATGGAGATCTTCCAAGTTGCTGAGGAGTTTTCGGTAGTTGGTCGCCGCATCCAACTGATATTCTGGAGACGTAGAGCGGAGCATAGCCTTCCTTTGGGCACGGGGCACCGTGGCTGAGGGGGCCCTATTCTTGCCCCAAAAATGGGAATATAGGAAAATTAATTATCAATTGGTATATTATGGGATATTGATAGGATATATAACCAACTTAAACTTGATATGATATGTGAAGTTTGGCTGTCTGCAATGGGGTATACCCACCAAACGACAATTTTCATGGGGAAATTGATGAGAAACCATTGGATTTCGGGTATCCTGTTTTCAGACAAACCCATTTGGCAAAATTTGGATGGGAAAAAACACACTGGGAGTGAATTATTAATAACCGAATCAATCAAAATAGCTACAAAACCAAAAAGTCAACCAACATGTCCCTATATCATTGACAAATCACTCATGAAGTCGCAAAAATTGATCATTGATGATGTGACATCCAAAAATCAGCGTTTCGCCCAAAATTATCCCAACAACCAAAGTTTTGCCATGATGCTGGCAGGCTCATTGCATCCAAGAATTCTGTCACTGAACGCCACTGTACAAGTCACAATCCCAGAAATTCACTCTGGTCAACTGGTGGTTTGAAATCCTGGTTTGAAAGTTTAAGATCATTCTACGATGAACAATGATTTATCGCTAGAGCTTTGTGGCTGCCGGAAATACCTGCCTAGCAACCCAAGTCAACATGTGTAAAAATCATCCACTTTATCCATGTGTTCCTTCACGAGTCCATCAAACCGGGGGGGAAAACACAACGCCCCACTGTAAACTATGAAAACTAGGTCTAGTTCACCCCCCAGTGCCATCACTAACCAACCATTCAGAACTCCAAGGAGTTCTATAACTAAACTCAGCACCTGCCTATATCATATTATAGTTACTACCCCGGTGATTATATGGAGGTGTCCCAAACAAGCCATGGTGACCACCAAATTGGAATCCAAGCCATGGTAACGACTACGAAACCAAGCATCAGGGTATCAAGCTGATCCGCCACCGGCTGATCAGGATCCAGTTTCGGAATCTGTTGGGTGACCATGAGGACCTTCGGGGAAGGGGGAAAAGGCCGGAAAATTGCGTGAAAATCAATGGGTTGACTATAGGATTTATATGGATTTGTGGTAGAGAATGGTAGATATATACAATTTATATATGGGGTAGATACATCTAAGTAGGATTACTTGGACTTCTCACATGCTCTCATTGGATTGGTGTAGTTGGGAAAAATCACCAACATCTGGGCGATTCGCAGGGGATTTACCAATATACACGTTCGTTAAGAAACGTTTTTATCAAATCATAGATTGGTTTCGTTGGAAGACTTACTCCAAACACTTCTAAAACTTCAGACTTCTTAAATCCTTTAGGATGCCATTTTTTGGCAAATAATTTTTTTAATGATTTATTTATGGTTTGAATACGATTTCCATTTATGATTTTTTTATGGGTTCAAATTGTGGTTATGATTTTTTTATGGTTTGGATATGATTTTTTTATGGTTTTGGATATGATTTTTTTATGATTTTTTTATGTTT
>Ga0126342_10009937_pt1:2500-17033 | contig 17033 bp, 16 predicted proteins | sample Cyp1metagenome_FD_92528 | JGI IMG/M metagenome (GOLD analysis project Ga0126342, IMG submission 92528) | Coral microbial communities from Lord Howe Island, Old Settlement Bay, Australia - Cyphastrea 1 metagenome | ecosystem: Host-associated > Invertebrates > Cnidaria > Coral ... | reverse complement strand
TGGAGTTTGGGTCTCAGAAGCTGGGAGCTTGGGGCCAACCCACTGCGTATGCTCAGTGGATGACAATGACACGATGCGCTAATGTGTCCATTGGGCTCCAAAGAAAGGGATGAAGGGAAACCTTCGCGATTCGCGTAGCCCTGGTCCACACTGGCCATTCGCAGGGGAGGCCTTTTGCGATTTGCCGGTGGCAAGCAACTTGCATGGGGCACCTGTTGTGATTAAAGTTGTTGCCCCATCAGAATTGTGGGCACATTTTTCGCCCCAACCTCAGGTACCCAGCCAAAGTCTGATCAAACCAATGTTTTTTTGTCCTTTTTGTGGGATGTTTATGAGCCGTTGGTATAAGCTATATAATTCTGTATCTTCCAAACAGGTAGATAGAACGTTTATTTATCACTGGCTCAATATATTTTTACTTTCTATTTTTAGGGATTTGCTATAGACATGAAAGTCCATGCTTCGCCTTCTTTTCAATCGCAACAAGGTGTTAGGCTGATTGAAGTGAATTGCACCCTGCGACATGTTCTGATTGGCCACGTCATTCCCAAATCTCAAGCGATTCGTTGGGAGAAGATTCCAGCAACTCGAGTATCAATTGACACTGATAGCAGAAGCTGGCCATGTGCAATCAACATCACGAGAGATACATGGAGATGGAATGTTGCCTCTCAGAATCTATTTCCTCAACTCGAAAGATGTTTCCAACACGCCTAACTCACTTTGCTGGTCGGGTTTTGTTGCCATGGTGCGGAGCAAGGAGCTGGGTTGGGAGATGAAACACTGGAAGTATCTGGAAGTATCTGGAAGTATCTGGAAGTGCTGCCAGGCACTGGGATCCTTGGGATCCAGTCACTGCAGTCCTCGGCTCTACAGGTGTTCCAGGCCCTTGGATTCAAGGAACTTCCCCCTGCCTGCAGAGGATCAAAGAGAGAGGCGCTTTGGGTTGCCGGGCAAGGCTCATGCATTGGCGTCTCTAGTTCCGGAGCGGACTCCACCCATGGAGGATGGTTTGATGAAAGTCTACATCTCAGGGGATTGTGGGTCTTACGGCTTACGGTTCTTGCACAGGCTCAGGAAACATCACAATGTGCAGGTGTGATATCATTCGGTATCTCTCCAAGTCTGCAGTTGCTTGTACATTAAGAAAGCCCAAGTTATTCCACCAGGATTGATAGGCGGTCGGATGGGCGGCTACACCCAGCGAGAGAGAGAGAGAGAGATAGAGAGAAAGTCACTGATAGCATTTGAGAACCTACCATCACCTTTTCCAAAGCTCTAAGTAACTTTTTTGGGGGGCTGTTTTTGACCCAGGCTTACCTGGTATGGCTTGGTGATTTGAGATCCTAGCCCATGAAGGCAGTGAAGGTGATATCAGCGATAATATTCATCCGATTTTCCATTGAAAAGTTATAATATGTTATAATCATCAACAAAGACGTCAAGAGAATGGACAAAACCAAAGCGTTACCCTCCAACAAAATCCAACAAATTGAACCTGCCGCAGGTTGAGGTGGCTCAGCTGGGGTTGGGGTGCCTAAAGATGGAAGTTGAGGGGTCAGCAGCACGGCATGAGGATTTTTAATATTGATTAGATGGATTTTGGATTTGATCCTGAAAACATGGTTTTCAGCTCAGTTGACAGGTTCGTTTCTTTTTTCAGAACAGATTTAGGCAAATAATTGATATAATGTCAACTCCGGATTAATAGACCATAAAAAACCATGGTTTATTAATTGTGGGGGTACCCTCCATTTGGAGTCACAATATGATACATACCCTCTGGTAATTTAACGTAGCTATTGAAAATGACCATTTATAGTGGATTTACCCATTAATAATGGTGATTTTCTATAGCTACGTTAGTTTACCAGAGGGTAAAGGGTATCCCCCCAATTAAACAGCCTTGATTTGATCCACAAAGAGATGGATTTCACACATTGGATCCACCAGATTTAGCCTCCGGAAATCAAAGATGGCACGGGGGTAGCCCTGCCGAGAATTGGGATGGATCAACACCTGTTCTGCCAGATTCTACCATATATAAGATACATACATACATATATTCATATTATACATTTTATATATATATATATATATCATATATATACATATATATATATGTATATGCATATGCAAATTACATATATATATATATAATTATATATATTATGGTTTGATGAACATCCATTTGCCATTTTTTGGGTGTTCACTAGGGGCTTCCATGTGACTCATAGCTTGAAATCGCCAGTTCACGAAGGTCACTCCGGTTTCCACACCATACCTCCATCATGTATAGATGCACAGACAGACGGATTGGCAGATAGATATATAAATAAACTATACTATACTAAATAAATGCAGCTGATATAGATGATAGATCATCAACACGCAGGCATTGAAACAGTGATGGCTGATCTGACAAACCCAGTCCTTATCAACCAGAACTTGGCTTCAACAGTCAACGTGTGGGAACTCCCAGCCTCGGCATTGCTCCGGCCTAAATAAAGCGAACTGCTTGAAAGCACGATATTGTTGATCCAAAAAAGGCAGTCAAACTTGGAGCCGCTCTGTGCCATTTTGCTGGCCATCATTTTTGGACAAACCAATGCCGAAATCAAATGGCCAGTGACTCGATTCTGTCCAGATGGATCCGCTCAAAAAAAAGAATTATCCCTCAAGATTGGAACACCTTTTGGAGAGGTCCCAGTTTCTGTCGTTGTCCCGGTGTTTTTCTACTTCAATTAAAGTTCTCAAAAAAAAATAACGTGCCAGCTGCGAATCTTCTCGACGCATTCTCCCAGCTTTCCTTGGCCTGGCATGGACGGAAATGCCCTTTGTTCACTGGCCCATTTGGAAGGAAGAGTTGCGCCCTGGCTGCGCCCAGTACACAATAGAAAATCCATTAAAAGTTGAGCTATCCACACGGTAAACATCGGTAAACTCGGCAGGGGATTACAGTACAATACCATAGTGGCTTGTTTCTTAAGTTGCTTCCACTTGGTGAGCCATTGTTTATCCCAATGCTACACCCATGCTGCATGCTCCGGAGATGTTTGGGACGAAAGTGACTCGAGAGTGTCTAATTTTGGAAACATTTGGAAACCATGCAGCTTGATTTTCCATGATTTTCTATGATTTTCCATGAACTTTCCATGAATGTTCCATGAATTTACCATGAATTTTCCATGATGTTCCAACATCATGGGGCCACCTGTGCTAAGCCCAGAGGTTTTGGCACATCGCTGGCTGTCAAAACAGCGTCTCGGTATGGGGTCCAGACGCCGCCTTGTGAAAGCTTCGGGCCAGGTTGTCACCCATGAGGCAAGAATTTGCTAAGTCTACCCTCTAATCAGTGAAGATGGCAATGTGCATTCTGAATTTTGAAAAAGGAACATCTGTTGCACATGCATATTAAATGGTACCCTGGGGTTATATAGGTTTTTTGAAGTGTGATGAAATTCGGAGGGGAATCTCTAGACCGTTTGCACCAAAAGGTGGGAGGGGAGAAAAGGCCTCAAATCGGTGATAGTCCAAGCTTTTAAGTTTTAAGTATTGTGGCCTGAAATGTTCTTGTTTGGTCAAATAATCCTAAGTTGCTCTTCTCAATATTTCATATAGTTCTTTTAATGCAGGTAGTAATTCCATCTGTTTCATTTTTCATGAATGATCACATTATCATCACGCTTACTTCTTTGAAAACGCATGTTCGTATCTTTTGTTTGCTATTCTCCAGCCGGAGCTACTTTTTCAGCATCTTGAAGCAGCGATCAACACAACGACTCAGAGGTACCCATCCTGGTCAAACCTTTTATGCACCTGGCGCTTGCGCTGACGATTTCGAGCACCTGGACCCCCGGTGGATCCTGGTGGATCCTGGTGGATCCTGGTGGATCCTGGTGGATCCTGGTGATTGTTGGTTTTGCTTCTCTTGTAACAAGGATAGTAGCTAAGTAGTAGTCACTGAGCATTGCTAACCACCTTCGAAACTTCAAAGAAATTGAGTTCGTGCAGAAGCCTGTGAACCCCAGACAAAGGCGAGATCGCTAGAGGGTCCAACCAGTCTCAATCCGAGGCGTTGATGGTTTTAATACCATATTAGTGTGAAATCAACAACGGGGTGGCTTAATCACCAGCAAATTACCGGCATTATACTGTTGAATGCTAGCGTTACTCAGAATTTGTGTTGAATTCAATCACCGCATGTTGGTGAAATCACCATTTCTGAATTTTTGTGAATATCCCTAGTGCTCCAAATAGCCTCTGAGAAGGCGTTTAGACCCCAAAAAACTCCGAATACAGTCTCAGAAGGTGTTTGGAGCAGTAGGGTATGTTTTGATGAGGCAATTTGCAAGAAACCTCTACATTTCATGGTAAAGATATGTAAAAACCATGGTTTCCGGGTAAGATGTTCCCTTCAACCAATCCCTTAAACCCATGGTTTTGATGATTTTTGATGCTCAAATCTCGGCATTTTTTCGTTGGTGAAATCACCAATTCGCAGAACCTGGAGCGCCTGTCCCTGAAGCTTTTGATCATCGCGCCTGGGACATGTTTTTTGACGGAACCGCCAAATTAATATAGTGGATTTAACATGATTTAACCATGAACAATGGGAGTTAACCATGAAACATGGAATATATATATATATGTATATATATATATAGATATGTATATATATATAGGTATATATATATAAATACATATGTGTATGGATATATGAAGGTCATTGGATTGGTCGAAGGGAAAATCTTACCCGGAAACCATGGGTTCTTACCATCAACTATAAGGGTTTCCCCCTTAATATCCCCTTGCGAAAGCCTGGTGGAATGGATTGGATTTGTTCATTTTGGGCCTTTTCTTGGGTGAAAGGGATTATTTGGAGGGGAGCCAGGTTTTTTGGCTGAAGATTTCCCGTAAATCAATCCATTGAGGTGTGAGATTGGTGAATTTTGTGGCCATATTTTTTTTGAGGAATCATTCCCCACGAGTTTCCCAAGATTTGGGTAAATTAAAGGTTAGCATGGGGAACGGTATGTTTTTCATGGGCTGGTTTTTTTGAACTACCAATATTTTCCATGGATTGGGATCATGATTTTTTCAGTGATCTTTCTGGTGATTGAAACTGCCATGAGATAAATGATACCCCAGGGCATAGATGTGAAAAACCAATGGTTTCCGGAACATGATCTACATTCATGGTGGCTGTTTCACATCTATGTAAACGTTTACAAGTTATCCCGGCCACCTTTTTTTCCCAATGGTGAGATGGTTTCACAAGACGATGAAATCCATCGAACCTGTGGAATATGAAATTGGATGCTGTGAAAAACAGTCGTTTGAAGATGATTGTGTATTACCCATGTATGCATGCATATTAATTGCCTGCGCCATTTTCTGCTACTTAGTTTATTTGTCGTAATGATTAGTAATATATTCCCTGATTCGTGGATTAGGTACCTGATTAAGTACCCATTAGGTACCCACCAGGTGGGCAATCTTCCCATCTGCAGGCGGCCTGCTTTGCAGTGTTGTATCTCTTGTTTGAAGGAGGGCCCTGTCATTGGACTCGCCTGGCAGTCTTTGAGCAGCACGTGCTGTGGGAGCATTGGGGTGTCCCTCTAGAAATGACCTGGCTAAGCGGAAAAGAATAGCCGAACTCTTTGGGGGCTGGGAAATGATGCAAATCATGTCCGCTATCATGTTTTTGGATGTCTTTGCAATTTTTCTTGGCAGCCACCCCTTTCTTTTTGGAGAAACATCTTGGATCTATCCCACACCTCAAGTGGGACCCCATGTTTTTTAGATCAGACTAGCTATCCTAGCATCGGTTCAAGGGAAAATCTGCTGGAACCCCCCTATATTTGCTGTTTTTTCCATCAATCCATTGAAACATTTCCATCAATCCATTGAAAATCATCGAAGTAAATGGGTGGTTTTCCATGGCTATGTTTGATTACCAAGGGGTAAATCCAATACAAACCGCCAGTTTAGATACACTGATCAATGGCCATTTCAGAAACCTAAATTGGAGCTACCCACCATATATAAGGCTTATATAGGGGGCTATGTAAGGCGAAGATATGCCCCCAACTCGCTGGCTTCATGTGGTACAGTGCCTCCATATTTTGGGGGGTCCTGAAATCTCCATCGAACTGTCTGAGAATACGGTATCCAAAAATCGACTGATGAATTTCATCATGTTCCCTATTCAATGGAAATTTCAGGATCCTAAATTGGAGGTACGTACCATATATAAGGCCTATGTAAGGGAATATACCGGCAACATATGGCCTTATATGGTACAGTACCTCCATTTTAGGTTCCTGAAATGACCATTGACCTATTAAACATCTGGATATACCCCATTTTCAGACACCCATAGAACCCAACTCTCCAATTTTTCCTGGATGTGGAGAGACGATCTCCTGCTTTAGAACATTGAGTGGTGGAACCTTTCAGCAGTTACTTCGGGTCTCCCAGAAATTGCAAGTGGTTAATGTCAAAAGACCCTTTATCTGGTTGGTGGTTTGGAACATGAATTTTATGATTTTCCATATGCTGGGAATAATAATCCCAACTGACTTTCATATTTTTCAGAGGGGTTCAAACCACCAACCAGTTATCCTTTTATGTGAAATTGTTGTATCTCCCACATATCTATATACTGTTGGATACTGTTGGATATTGTTGGATATTGTTGGGTTATTTCACATGGACATGAACATAGCCACTTCAGAACAAAATCCCACACATCTAATCTAAGCAGCGACAGAAAACTGTCAAAACCCAATGGCACTCAATGGCACTCAGGAAGCTTGGTATTTGATTTTTGTCCTGAGCACCACCGCTGTGCCCCTCGGACCTGTGTTTTCTAAATTGAACTTCAGCTGCCCCCGAGACCATGTGTTTTCCCAATGGAAAATGATCAGTACCCACATAGCTATTGAAAATGGCAATTTATAGTGGATTTTCCCATTAAAAATTGTGATTTCCAATAGCTATGTTAGTTTACCAGAGGGTAGTTTGGATGATTTTGGGGTTGCCCATCGTAGGAGCCTTGACGCACCTTGGACTTAGCAACCGCAGCCCCTGCGCGCTTTTCCTGTTCATTCCTGTAGTTGTAATACGTTATAAATCGTGATAATATCTATCAGTTTTATAGGTTAACCATACTTTGTTGACATAGGTTAATGATATAATATGATATAATATGATATAATATGGTATAATATGATATAATATGATCTAATATGATAATATATGATATAATATCAATATCATAATAATATTCATTAAAAGAAGTGGACTTTGGCCATGTTTGGCACATTTTTCTTGATCTCAGACGGTCTCTATCCGGTCTCCAGGGCCTTCCTGGTGGTGCCGAACAAGAACTTGGACGGTCGGACGCATGTGGCGTTCTACGTCGCGCGCTTTATGGCGGTGCTGATCGTGATGACCCTTGGGGCCCCGGGATTTTTGTTTGGCTTCGGGACATTTCTGATATGCCTCTGATCATACCAAAAAACGATGGGGAACTAACACAGCGAACTGGAAAATCCACCCTTTTTTGAATTGTTAAAGTTAAATCAACGAACTAAATGGATCTAAATGGCCATGTTCAATAGCAAACTGTAACAAATTACCAGAGGGTAAGGGCCGGAAAGGGCTAGAAGACACGTATTTTGGTGGATATGTTTGATGCATGGAATTTGATGACATATCATCTCCATATATCTGTGTAGTATCACGGCCGATGAGGACTGCGGGATTCGAAGAATTGAGCTATGCGTTCGACGTGAAATTTCGCCATTTGTGGTATCCAAGCATTTGGAGCATCTACCCTCTGGTAAACAAACATAGCTATTGAAAATTGCCATTTATAGTGAATAGTGGATTTACCCATTGAAGATTGTGATTTTCCATAGTGCTGTTAGTTTACCAGAGGGTAAATTCATTGTTTTTTCAAACTTAACATTAGCACTGAGACTCACAGCAACCAGACTATTCGACTTGGGACCTACACCGCCCCATTTTCAGGAAGGCAATCTGTTCCAATTAAGGCCTGAAATTTCACATGACGGTTTGTGCTTAGATGTGTTGGGGGGTGCGATTTGCACATTGCTATGTGCTTCAAGTTTGAGCCATCCCCAACTGACCAACTGATCTCAGGAAGATCTACGTGAGCGTCATAAATCCCAGGCACATGAAGCCGTTCCTCGGTGGCGCCGATTTTTCACCTGTTCATCCGTGTGAATCCTTGGAATCGGAAACATTGTGTGGCTGTTTTCGGGAACTGGCAAGAACTTGCGATGGATTTGCTTCATCCCAGCTTTCCAATGAACGGCCGAATCATCATGAATCAACTTTTTGAAAGGAATGTGCTCGTTTCCCCTAGCTATATAGTAGCTCACAGTGCGCTTCTTGGCGCGTACAGCCTGCCGAGGTTTTACGCGCATGGCGACAATCGCACCTTCACTCGGACTCGGCCCCACTCAGATGACAAGTGCGCCACCAGCAGATGGTTCACCCTTCTCGTTGGTCTTGTTGGCACCCGCTGATAATTTCAACCAGCTATTGACAATGGCCATTTGCTTCGCTGACCCATTGAATATGTCATTTTTCCTATAGCTATGTTAGTTTACCCAGAGTATCCAATATGTCAATATATGTTAGTTCTTCCCCCCTATCCGGGATGATAAGTGACATATATACGCGGTATGGTTGGGAAACTTGGCATGCGCTTGCATCGTCAGATTGGCCCAGCGCGTTTTGCAACAACTTGAAGTGTAGCTCGGCGCGGATGCGTCGTGTTGGGGGAGGAGGACAGGTAGAAAACTTAGTCTCGGTTTACGATGAACCAATCCCAATACAGTGTATATATATATATGTGTATATGGTTTCTGGTTATGCATAGACCCCCGCTTGGAATGAGTTATAACTTATATGGCATTATAATCTGGTTGGTGGTTTGGAACATTTTTTATTTTCCATAATATTTGACTAATATTTTTCAAGATGGTTAAAACCACCCAGTAATGATGTAAAATAATCCCTCTTTTATTGTTTATAGGGATGGTTAAGCTTTTTTTAAAGTCTCGTAAAAGGTGTTTTTAAAGCCTCTATAGGCAAAAAGTGAACGTAGGGGGTACGAGTGCAAATGAACGTGGTGACGGACGTGCGTACGACCCAGCGTACGTGTAAGCGTACGAGTGGACGGACGCGTGAAGTACGAGTGGACGGACGTGTGAGTACGAGTGGACGGACGTGTGAGCGTACGCACGTGCGTTGACACGTTCACTCGTCACGTGCGCGGGCACGTATGCTAAGGGATGGTGTATTGTTGGGTTTACCTAGGTGGTGAAGCCTTCATGAGTCGATATCATCAGGGGTGGGTGATGTGAGAAACTCTGCCATTTGCCCAAGGGAAAGACATTTCAAGGGATTCCTGTGTAACTTATCAATGGAAGACTGTTGGTGATTTTCACCAAACAATTCCCCCAAAGACATTTTCCATGGACATCCCTGAACTGAACATAGCGAGGAAGATCACTTGTGGCCACATTTTGGGCCTCCAAATGACCACTACTTGCAGTTAAAATGATGCTTGCCCTTTGGTACTCAAGCATGGCAATGGAAAATCTCCGATTCATAGATGATTTCCTATATTTTCCCATTCAAATGCCTGTTGAGTTTAAGTTTGGGGATTTCCCGGCTAGCCATGGAGCTGATGACAGTGGAGGGTACCCAACCCGTCGACCCAGGTACATGACAAAGCTCTCCATCAAGCGCGAAGTGGGCCTATTCCATCGGCAGGCATTCGGGGCCGCCAATCGAAAGTCGTGATATGTCCAGTTTCATCAACTGCAAGACTTCAACATTGGCCTCCTTGGTATGATGATATATGATGATCCCTACCCACTAATATTTCTTTGGGGATGGGCTGCAGCAAGAGTCGAGGTCTTCTCTATTCTGCTGCTTCCACTGCTCTATACCCAGATGCTACTTGGCAAAGCTGGGAAAGCGGATGTTCCTTTGTTTCCTGTCGGGTGCTTCAACATAAAAGTTGTAGAAACATATTGCGAAACATGGTGTTTCCCAGGTTTTCCCATGAAACAAATGTGGATTTCCTGGTAAAAATTCTGCTGTTTTCACAAATCCATATAGCTTGATCATTATATCCAAGACGTCACATTTATTGAGGCACCATTTTCCAGCACTTCAAACCTCAAGTCCAACATGTCCAGCACCAACGCTTTCGCGGGGTCATAGGTATACACCATAACTTCCTAACCCACTCAACTACACCCCACAAATCAATATAAATCTAACATGGAACCTAAAAGATGGGTTGAGGCAGATGATTTTTTTATTGAAGAGGACCAATTAGGGTGTGATATTTTAAACATGTTCAGGGGGCCCATTCAGGGGGTGTACCTCCTGAGAACGACCACTAAGGGCAGCGATGAATTACTTCGAAGTTGCCTGGGTGCTCTTCCATCCCATCCGGGTGCCCCAGAGTCAAAGTCGTCTCTCGTTTTCGTAAAGAAATCACTGAAATGGGCACGGGATTGTTTGTCCACAAATGTTACTGCGCATGTATATATATATAATGATATATCATATCTTAATGTCTCGCTCTTGCTTTATATATATACATGTATATGTATATGTTTATTATTTGTATAGATATAGTCATAGATGTAGATGCCATTCATATCCATGGATTTTAGTATCTTCCAATGCTTTGCTTTCGCCCATAGGTCGCCTGGGTCCTTTTGATGACCTATTTGGTCATCCAAGAAGTGCCTCGCATCGTCATCCGGCGCAACACGCTCAACAAGGCGCCCCCATGTCATTGAGTGAAAACGGGGTTCAACCTTGGTGAAAACTGGCGGCGAAACCTTGGAAAATCCTCCAAACATTGAGGATACTATGGCCTTATTGGGACAATTACACTCTTGTAATTTAACATAGCTATTGAAAATGGCCATTTATAGTGAGTTTTCCCATTAAAAATGGTGGTTTTCCATAGATATGTTAGTTTACCAGAGGGTATCATCAATTATCTAAACATGGTTGCTGCAAACGAAGCAACATCAACCCATTCTGCGAACGGCAGGTGAAGGAACTTCTAACCTATGTTCTGGAGCAGTGTGTCATGGCCACACCAGACACTGTTGAACTGTTGTTGGGTTCGGCGGTGCCCACAGGGAAGTCATGGTGTGGTTGTGACCAGGTCGGTGAAATCAATGTGTCTTAAAGAAGGCATGGCCTGCGTGGAATGGTTGCCACCTTTGTGGTCGTTGATCAGCGCTTTCCAAAGGGGATTTGGGGGTGCCCTCCAGTAAACCAACATCTTTGGTGTGGACAATCACCGTGAAAAGATGGCAAATAGTCGAACTAGATACTGTAACTTATTCATGTTCCATATATATATATGTATAACAAATTACCAGATGGTACGTCCCATTAATGTGCCATGAGCCACAATCCTTTTTCTTTTCGTCAAAATCACTATTTCTTCGAGTTCAACGGGATGAATCGGGATGTTTCCAAGGCGATCACAGCGAGATGCGCGAGATCTACATGCGCGTCAATCTGGAGTCCATTTTTCAGGCTGGAACGAGTGCATGGGGCTGTCGGGCTGCTGCTTGTAGCTGTGTCTTTGATTGTAAAGCATCCTGGAATGTCAGGCCGTTTCCGGTGTGTCAAACAGCACTGGGGCGTTGGATTTTGGCTCATGCTGAGCATGTGGGAGCATCTGTGCCTAGTTGCTTAGTTGATGTCTCGGATCATACTCAATGATATACTGTACTTTATATATAGATTCTTTATACATACCGGCAATACACAATTTCCACCCACACACATATATATATACATATTATGCATGCACGTATATTGTATGATAGAGGTATCTAAACATCAAATAATACATATGCACAGATTCTATAATATTGATACAGAGAGGGAGAGAGAGCTTATGCACATATCGGATGCCATGCCTTGGAAGTCACATATTCTTTGGTTGGTGGTTTGGAACATGATTGTTTTTTCATATATTGGGAATGTCATCATCCCAATTGACGAACTCATATTTTTCAGAGGGGGTAGGTATACCACCAACCAGATATAGATTTTGGAAAATCACTTTGTTTAATCAACAGATATAGATTATTAATCATTTTTAATCATCAACCAACCAGATATAGATTTTGCAAAATCACCATTTTTAATAGGTAAATCATCATAAACCATCTATTTCTATGGGCCATAGCTAGCAGCATATACCAACCTTTCGCTGGCCACCAATGGCCACCAGGATTCCACCGATGTGTTGAGGCCACGCGCTACGAAGTGCACGAGCTACTGGTGGAAAGCGCTTTGGGTAAAGGCATGGTACATGGCGGGATGGCAGAAGGACAGCCATATGTACATCATATGTATATAAGTATACATAATATATTTATATATGTATACATAATATATATATGTTCAAAGTTGTTCAGTCACCATTTGGGGAATCTATCCGGGCAATCTCAAGCAAATCCAGGTGTCTTTGACTTAAAACCCAAGGGTTTCAAAGGATTCACCGTCGTATTCCATCAGTTGGCCACCAGTCGATGACGAGTCCAGGCTTGTTGGACGTTTGGAGCAAAGCCATGCTGTTGAACGCCACTGCACTGCATTTGTTCGGTGACTGGGAAGGCTGGTCCATTTCTTGGGCGAATTTCTGTGCCAAGTGACGAAATGGTTGGTAGATTTGCAATAAAATGGGGGATCCCCAATGGGTTGTGATGGTGCTTGCAAATGATATAAATATATATATATATGTGTGTGTGTATTCCACTCACTACATCCGTTGACATCCAGGGAGGTGGCTGCGGTGGCTCAACCACTGACTGGTGTTGGCGGTTTGTTCCCTTGTTTTTGCTTAAGTTAAATCACGTCAAATCAAATCCCGATGTTTATATATTGCTCACATACCCAATATTGATGCTTACATGGTCACAACATATCACAACATGTCACAACTAAGGACCCAGGAAAACAACATTTCAGTCAGTTGCTACTTGGTACACATACACATCCTACTGTACCCGGATGGGCCTATCACTGGCCAAGTCTTTTGCCGCTGCCTTGCTTAGGGCATGCAAAAGTATGGCGTCAACGGCCGGCGGAATGAATACGTGCGTGTGGCTCGGCGGAGATCCGCGAGTTGCCTTAGGAGTGAAAACCGCGAGTTGCCATACGTGTTGTGGCATCTCGTTAGATGGCATCTACGATTGCCATGTTTCGATTTTCGCTTGGGAGTATATCGAGATATATCGAGCAGGCATTGATCGATACCACTTCGGGAATGTCCTTTTTTCAGACCGGATGAACGGATGGATGGTGCAAGTTTTCTGGGGAAGCCAATGGGATGGCACTGAGGATTTGATTTTGAGCTGCAAAAATACCGAACTCACTGAGCTCAAGAGCATCTTAGACAGCTCCCTGGCGGGATGACAGCCCGGTTGAGCGAGGTGAAGGGGAAGGTCATTTTGGATCACTATTTCATATCAGAGGACAAATACGTCTTTTCAATGAACCAAAATGAAGCCTCCCCTTCATATATTGCAAATGGTGGGCTTATCATGTTTTTTCATGTCCACTTTGATAGCCAGTTTAAAAAAGAAACCCGAATTCCTTGGGCACCTGGCAATGGCAAATGGGAATGAGGTCCAATACCTTCATGTATGGTTAGTTTACTTGAGTTTACTTGGTATATTGGCACTGCATGAGCGCGCACACACACAGAGATATATATATATATACAGCAGATGTATATGTGATTATGAATATGTAAACATGTGCTTGTCATTGTCTATATAATATACACATATATATATATATACACATGCATATATATATATATATATAATTCTATATCATTAAAACAATCAATGATAATAAATTTGTTTGTGTCTGGGATGGTAAATCCCATTTGGCCGGCATTCTCTCACCATTGTAGTTTCGCAAATTCTTATCAGATGAAATCCCAGATGGTTGATGGTTACATCCTCATTGACGCTTTGACAGTACGATTTACGATAATTAGTTATATTATGTTACACTAAATCATCCGGATCCAGGTTCTTATTGAGGATATGCCCCCCTAAGAAATTACAGATGGGCAGATGGGACTTACCCCAGGGTAAACCTTAACATGGATGTGGAAACAACAGGGTTTTCCCCAAGAATTTGGCTACAAATGGTTTGTTTTTGAATATCTATGGGGCAGATTATCCTAGGGTAATGAAAATTGCTGGCAGGCACCGGGGATTACAACTGCCTATTCAAGTTAATCTACAACGACCTCCGTTCCACGGCCATCCGTGACGAGGCGGGACCAAGTGATACCAAGTGCACATGATCCGCCCAACCCGGACGTTGCTCCACACATACAACTGTCATGATCATGATCATCAACGTCATCATAAACATCATCATAAACATCATCACCATCATCCTCACCATCATCCTCATC